>Ga0207674_10000616_pt1 | contig 46742 bp, 33 predicted proteins | sample KBSCornC72_FD_184303 | JGI IMG/M metagenome (GOLD analysis project Ga0207674, IMG submission 184303) | Corn rhizosphere microbial communities from Kellogg Biological Station, Michigan, USA - KBS Corn C7-2 (SPAdes) (version 2) | ecosystem: Host-associated > Plants > Roots > Rhizosphere > Soil ... | reverse complement strand
GCCTCGAGCGGTGCGCCGTAATTCCAGAGGCTCAACTCGGGGACGCAGGCACCCTTCGCGTCCGGCTGAAAGTCATAGGATGCAATTCCACAATTCAGCACCTCGGACTGACGGTCGATATCGAGGATTTGAGCTTCGTCCAGCTCTTCGAGGATATAGCGGAAGCACAGGACGACGACCTGATGACAAACGATCAGCACTCGTTTGTCGCAATGCTGGAGATTGATCGTATTGAGCATCGATCTCAAGCGCAGGATCACGTCGGCCCAGCTCTCGCCGCCCGGCGGACGATGATAGAATTTGCCGAGGCGGCGGCGGTGCGCGGCTTCCTCGGGGAAGCGGTGCCGGATGCCCGCAGTGGTGAGCCGATCGAATATGCCGAACTCCCGCTCGCGCAGGCGCTCGTCGATGATCGTTCGCGCCGATCCGCCTGCAAGCGCGCCTTGGTCGCAAATGATTTTGGCGGTCTGGCGCGCGCGCACATAGGACGAGGAGAGAATGATCTCCGGCCGCTCATCGCGCGGAAGCGCGGCGAACCACCGTCCGGCCGCCTCGGCCTGCTTCTCGCCTAGTCCCGACAGCGGCACGTCGACGTCGCGCATCTCGATGCCGATTTCGTGCAGTCCAGCTTCGTCAGCGGCATCGCGCGCGACATTGCCCTGGCTCTGGCCGTGCCGCACCAGCCACAGCCGCTCAGGCCAGTTCTGCCGCATCGCGAATCCTCCTCGGCAGCGCAGAAAGCATCAGCGGCAGGATTGTGCCAGCCTATTCACTCGGCGGCGAGGGCGGTCTCGCGGCGTTCCTTCTTCTCCTCGATGCGGCGGAAGGTGGCGAGGGCTTGCCCAACGATCTGGTCCATATTGTAATAGCGGTAGGTTGCGAGCCGTCCGACGAATGTCACGCCACTGGTTGCGTCGGCGAGCGCTTCATACTTCTTGTAGAGCGCCTGATTCTCGTCGCGCGGCACCGGATAATAAGGATCGCCTTCGGCGGAGGGATATTCGTAGGTGATCGTCGTCCGCGGGTGCTCCTGACCGGTCAGATGCTTGTATTCGGTGATGCGCGTGTAGGGCACGTCCTCGGCGGGATAGTTCACCACGGCGACGGGCTGGTGCCATTCCTCGCCGAGCGTCTGGTGATCGAAGCGCAGTGATCGGTACGGCAGCTTGCCGAAGCGGAAGTCGAAATACTCATCGATCGGTCCGCTGTAGATAATCTGATGGGCGTCGACCTCGTTGCGAATGTCGCGGAAGTCCACGCCGGTGCGAACCTCGATCAGCTCATGGTCGAGCATGCGCTTGAACATCGCCGTGTAGCCGTCACGCGGCATGGCCTGGAACGTATCGCTGAAATAGCGGTCGTCGGTGTTGGTTCGCGTGGGGATCCGCGAGGTGACCTGCTTGTCGAGCTCGGACGGGTCCAGTCCCCATTGCTTGCGCGTGTAACCGCGGAAGAATAGCTCGTAGAGCTCGCGGCCGACCGCGTTGATCACCACATCTTCCGACGTCTGGATGTTGTCCACCGGCTCGGCGCGGGAAGCGAGGAATTCCGCAGCATCCTCGTCCGTCTCAAGCTTCGCGTCGAACAATATGTTGAGCGTGGTCCGGTTGATCGGGATAGGCACCTGCTGCCCGCGCACCTGCGCGAGCACGCGGTGCTCGTAAGGCCGCCACTCGGTGAATTGCGAGAGATAATCAACGACCTGCTCGCTGTTGGTGTGGAAGATGTGCGGCCCGTATTTGTGATAGAGGATTCCGTCCTCATTGGGCTCATCGTAGGCATTGCCGCCGACGTGCGGCCGTCGGTCGATCAGCAGGATGCGCGCGCCATGCTGGCTCGCGAGACGCTCAGCGAGGACGGAGCCGGCATAACCCGCTCCAACGATCAGATAATCATAAGGCTTGCCCGCGCGTGGGGTCCCGATCAGCGCGTTCATTCCGCGGCCACGAGCAGCGCCGGAGAGCCGGTCGCGGCACGCGTGCCGAGCAGTTCGGCGACGAGTCCGGCCATGCGGGCCTGCGTCGTGTCCCAACTTGTTGCGGAGAGCATGAGATCGGCTTCGGCGAGCCACGAGCCGCCGCTCTGGTGAGAAAGCTCGAGCGACTTCTCGCAGGCGGCGACGAACTCTTCGGGGGTCGAGGCGATCTCCACGCCCTCGAGATGGCCGTAATGACGCACCACGTCCTTGATCGGGGTCGAAACGACTGGCTTCCCGCCCGCCAGATATTCCGGCGTCTTGGTCGGCGAGATGAACTGTGTGGATTCGTTCATCGCGAAGGGCATCAGCGCGACGTCCCATCCAGAAAGATAGGCCGGAAGCTCGGCGTAGCTCTTGCCGCCCAGATAGTGGATGTTGCTCCGCTTCGGCAGATCCTCCTCGGAGATCTTCACCACCGGACCGACCATCACGAACGACCATTCGGGCCGCATCTCGGCGACCTTGTCGAGCAGCTCGGTATCGAAACGCTCGTCGATCACGCCGTAGAAGCCAAGCCGCGGCTTGGGCAGGTCCTCCTGGTCGGCAGGATCGAACTGGCGGGCGCGAGCCTTCAGGAAATGGACCCGATCGACCGACGACGGGAAGCAGTGGATGTTCGCATGGCGCCCCTTCTTCGCCTCGTAGAGGCTCGATCCGCCGGTGAAGACGATATCCGCCTGGCTAAGCAGCTCATTTTCGAGGTCCAGCAGCTGGACTGGCGCGAACTTGAACTTCGAAAGCTCGTCCATCGCGTCATAGACCGTCACGGTCGGTTCGAGATCACGCGAGAAGGGCAGCATCATTGGCGTGTAATACCAGGCGATCAAACCGCCGCGGATCGAAGCAACATGAGCGTCGAGCAACCGCTTCAGCGCCGCTTCGCGCGCGTCTTCCGGCATGTTCTGCGGCAGATGCGGAACGACGATTCTTACGTTTGGCGCATTCTGCGCCTCGCGTACCTGGAGATAGGCCGTCTCTCGGGGACCGATCTCGACCGGTTCCTCCCAGTAGATGACGTCCATTTCGCGCGAAAAGCGGCACATCAGATGCTGCGGCCGCTGGAACACGAAGTTCCACCGCAGGTGCGAGAAGCATAGAAGAGTATAAGGCTGCGGATCCGGCGCCGAGGGCTCGGCTTCGTACTCCACTGGCACCCCGACGCGAGTCAGCATTTTCCGTATATCCTCCTTTGTTTAGCTTACCCGTGAATGAACGGGCCGAAGGCGATTCGGGTTCCGCAACAACGGCCTGGGTTAACCCAAATTATGTCGTTGTTGCAGTGCAACATTCGCCAGGACGCCCGATTGACCGGCTGAGCCGCGCGTGGAAAGGACTGCGTCCCTACCTAGATGGGGATGAACCGCCGAATGGCAACCACGATCGAAGAGCTCGAAAAGCGCCGCGAGCGGGCGCGCCTTGGCGGCGGCGAGAAAAGGATTGCGGCGCAGCACGCCAAGGGGCGGCTTGCCGCTCGCGAGCGCCTCTCGGTACTGCTCGATCCCGGCAGTTTCGAAGAATATGACATGTTCGTCGAGCACAATTGCGCAGACTTCGGAATGGAGACGCAGCGCATCCCGGGCGATGGCGTCGTTACCGGCTCGGGGACGATCAACGGCCGGCTGGTCTATGTCTTCGCCCAGGATTTCACCGTGTTCGGCGGCTCGCTGTCCGAACGCCACGCACAGAAGATCTGCAAGATCATGGACATGGCGATGAAGGTCGGCGCTCCGGTCATCGGCCTCAACGATTCAGGCGGCGCGCGAATCCAGGAGGGCGTTGCCAGCCTCGGCGGCTATGCCGAGGTCTTCCAGCGCAATGTGCTCGCCAGCGGAGTCATCCCCCAGATCAGCCTGATCATGGGCCCGTGCGCAGGCGGCGCGGTCTATTCGCCAGCGATGACCGACTTCATCTTCATGGTGAAGGACTCATCCTACATGTTCGTCACTGGCCCCGAGGTGGTGAAAACCGTCACCAACGAGGTGGTGACGCAAGAGGAATTGGGCGGAGCCGTCACCCACACGACGAAATCCGGCGTCGCCGATGTCGCGTTCGAGAACGATATCGACGCATTGCTCGCAACGCGTGAGTTCTTCGATTTCCTGCCGCTCAGCAACCGCCACGATCTTCCGGAGCGTCCGTGCGAGGACCCGGCCGACCGGATCGAGGAGAGCCTCGACACGCTCGTCCCGCCGAGCGCAGCAACCCCCTACGACATGCACGAGCTGATCCGAAAGGTCGCCGACGAGGGCGACTTCTTTGAGCTGATGCCGGCGCACGCAGCCAACATCATCGTCGGCTTCTGCCGCATCGAGGGCCGCACCGTCGGCATCGTCGCCAACCAGCCGACGGTCCTTGCCGGCGTGCTCGATATCAACAGCGCCAAGAAGGGCGCGCGGTTCGTGCGCTTCTGCGACGCTTTCGACATTCCCATCCTGACTTTCGTCGACGTGCCTGGATTCCTCCCGGGAGTCGGACAAGAGCATCACGGCATCATCAAGCACGGCGCGAAACTGCTCTTCGCCTACGCCGAGGCGACGGTGCCAAAGATCACCGTGATTACGCGCAAGGCCTATGGCGGGGCTTATGACGTCATGGCCTCGAAGCATTTGCGCGGCGACTTGAACTACGCCTGGCCGACGGCCGAGATCGCGGTGATGGGCGCCAAGGGCGCGGTCGAGATCATCTTCCGCAAGGACGCCAAGGACGCCGCGACGATCGCCAAGCGCACTGCCGAATATGAAGCGCAGTTCGCCAACCCGTTCGTCGCCGCGAGCATGGGCTTTATCGACGAGGTGATCATGCCGCATTCGACACGGCGGCGGGTGGCGATGGGCCTACGCAAGCTCAGGAACAAGCAGCTCGATAACCCGTGGAAGAAGCATGACAACATCCCACTCTAGGAGGATCGTTTGTGACATTGTTGAGGGGTCTCTCGAATGACATGTGGATACGGTATAGCTGAGCAGTGAGCACCTACACCGCCACGATCCGTTGGAGCCGTTCTGGCGAGGGTGATTTCGCCAAGGGCCAGTACAGCCGCGCGCACGAATGGGCGTTTGACGGCGGCGCGCTAGTTCCGGCGAGTGCAAGTCCGCACATCGTGCCGGCGCCCTGGTCGGATGCCGCTGGAGTCGATCCGGAGGAGGCGTTCATTGCCTCGCTGTCGTCGTGCCACCTGCTGTTCTTCGTCGACTTCACGCGGCGAGCGGGATTCGTGATCGATGATTATGTCGATGAAGCCGAAGGCGTGCTGGAAAAGCGCGCCGACGGGAAGATGGCGATGACTCGCGTCACGCTGCATCCGCGTGTCACTTGGAGCGGCAACCCGCCCGACGAAGCCGCCATCGCCGACCTCCACCACCGCGCGCACGAGGCGTGCTTCATCGCCAATTCGGTGACGACGGAAGTGGCGGTCGAGCACTGAGGAAGACTGCGATGAAGCTGGGCAGATTGAACCATGTCGGCGTGGCGACGCCGTCGATCGAGCGCCACCTCGACATCTACCGCATGATGTTCGGCGCCGAGGCCCATGGGCCGGCGTTCGACCTGCCCGCGCAGGGCGTGCGCGTCTGCTTCGTCGACACACCAAACAGCCAGATCGAGCTGATCGAACCGCTCGGCACCGACAGTCCGATCGCCAAGTTCCTCGACAAAAACCCGCTCGGCGGTCAGCACCACGTCTGCTTCGAAGTCCCTGACATCTACGCCGCCAAGGCCGAGTTCGAAGCCAAGGGCGCCCGCGTGCTCGGCGAACCGCGCATCGGCGCGCATGGGACTTTGGTGTTCTTCGTGCACCCGAAAGACATGGGCGGGGTCCTCACGGAAATCATGGAGACGCCGAAGCACTGACAATTTGTGACCGCTCACGAGGTTTGAGGTTAAGATTTCAACCGGCTAGTGCTCGGTAATGGGCGACAAGCCGAACAAGCAGGACTGGGAAACACTCGCGGCGAAGGAATCCCGCGGCAAGGATCTGTCGCGCGACACGGTTGAAGGCATCCGCCTGAACACCGTCTACGACCCCAACGACGCGGCCGACATCGCTAGCGGCTACCCGGGCCTGCCGCCATTCACCCGCGGCCCCTATGCGACGATGTACTCGGGCCGCCCGTGGACCGTTCGCCAATACGCCGGCTTCTCGACCGCCGGAGAGTCGAATGCCTTCTACCGCCGCAACCTCGCCGCGGGGCAGAAGGGCCTCAGCGTCGCCTTCGATCTCGCCACCCACCGGGGCTATGACAGCGACAATCCGCGCGTGGCGGGCGACGTCGGCATGGCGGGGGTCGCGATCGACAGCGTGGAGGACATGAAGCTCCTCTTTGACGGAATCCCGCTCGGCGAGATGTCGGTCAGCATGACCATGAACGGCGCGGTGCTACCGGTCATGGCCTTCTTCATCGTCGCGGGCGAGGAGCAGGGAGTCGCGCGCAAGGACCTCACCGGCACAATCCAGAATGACATCCTGAAAGAGTTCGCGGTCCGCAACACCTACATCTACCCGCCAGAACCCTCGATGCGCATCGTCAGCGACATCATCGCTTATTGCGCGGCGGAGATGCCGAAATTCAACTCGATCTCGATCAGCGGCTATCACATGCACGAGGCCGGAGCGACGGCGGTGCAGGAGCTCGCCTACACCCTCGCCGACGGGATGGAATATGTCCGCGTCGCCAAGGCCGACGGGCTCGACATCGACGACTTCGCGCCGCGGCTCAGCTTCTTCTTCGGAATCGGCATGAACCTGTTCATGGAGGTCGCCAAGCTGCGCGCCGCTCGCACCCTTTGGCACCGGATCATGACGCAGCTCGGGGCGAAGAACGACCGGTCGAAAGTGCTGCGCACCCACTGCCAGACCAGCGGCGTCAGTCTCACCGAGCAGGACCCCTACAACAACATCGTACGAACCACGATCGAAGCTTTGGCGGCGGTGCTCGGCGGCACGCAGTCGCTGCACACCAACAGCTTCGACGAGGCGATCGCGCTGCCGACCGATTTCTCGGCGCGCATCGCCCGCAACACGCAGCTGATCCTCGCCGAGGAGAGCGGCGTTACGGCAGTGGCCGACCCGCTCGGCGGCAGCTGGTACGTCGAGAAACTGACCCGCGAGCTCGAGGAGAAAGCCTGGGCGCTGATCGAGGAGGTCGAGGCGCATGGTGGGATGACCAAGGCGGTCGCCGAGGGCCTGCCCAAGCATCGCATCGAGGAAGCCGCCGCGGCGCGCGCCGCCAAGGTCGACACCGGCGAAACGGTGATTGTCGGGGTGAACCGCTATCGGCTCGCGCAAGAGGAAGAGCACGACATTCTCGAAGTGGACAATGCCAAGGTCCGCGCGGGGCAGATAGCGCGCATCGAGAAGGTGCGCGCGTCACGCGACGAAGCGAAAGCGCGTTCGGCGCTCGATGCGCTGGAGCAGGGCGCGCGCTGCGACGAGAATCTACTCGAGTTGTCAGTCGAGGCAGCGCGAGTCCGCTGCACGCTCGGCGAAATCTCCGACGCGCTGGAGCGGGCATTCGGCCGTTACGCCACCAAGCCTGAGCCGGTGCGCGGGATCTACGGCAAGGCGCGGCGCGACGGGCGCTGGAAGCTCGCCGAAGAAGGCACGAAATCCGTCGCCGACCGTCTCGGCCGCAAACCGCGGATCATGGTCGCGAAGATGGGCCAGGACGGGCATGACCGCGGCGCGAACCTGGTGTCATCCGCCTTCACTGACCTTGGCTTTGAAGTGATCCCTGGACCCCTGTTCCAGACCCCGCGCGAGACCGCGCAAATGGCGGTCGAGCATGACGTCGACGTGGTTGGCGCAAGCTCGCTCGCCGCCGGCCACCGGACGCTCATCCCGGAGATGATCGAGGCGCTCAGGGACATGGGCCGCGCCGACATCAAGGTGGTCGCGGGCGGGGTCATCCCGCCGCAGGATTATGCCGCGCTCAGAGCGGCAGGCGTGCAGGCGATTTTCGGCCCAGGTACCAACCTAGCTGATGCCGCCGACGAGGTGCTGCGCCTGCTCGGCCACAATCGCCCGCCGCTCGACGAGGCGGCGGAGTGAGACTTCTCGACCCGAACAGTTGGGACTTGGCCGTGGGCATCTCGCTTGCAGGCGTCGGAAGTCTCATCGCCCTGATCACGATCGTAATTGTGCTTTTTAACCGAGGTCGCGGCGCCTGATGTTCAAGAAAATCCTTGTTGCGAATAGGGGCGAAATCGCCTGTCGGGTGATCCGCACCGCTAGGGCCATGGGGATCAAGACGGTCGCGGTTTATTCGGATGCCGATGCGCGCGCGCCGCACGTGAAGCTGGCGGACGAGGCGGCGCGGCTCGGCCCGCCTCCCGCGTCGGAGTCGTACCTCAAGGCCGAGCTGATCATCGATGCGTGCAAGGCGACCGGCGCGGAGGCAGTGCACCCTGGCTACGGTTTCCTGTCCGAGCGCGAAAGCTTTGCGAAAGCGCTCTCAAAAGCCGGCATCACCTTCATCGGTCCGCCGCCCAAGGCGATCGCGGCGATGGGCGATAAGATCGAATCAAAAAAGCTGGCGCAGAAAGCCGGAGTGAACATCGTCCCCGGCTGGCTCGACGATATCGCGACGACGACCCAAGCGGTGAAGATTGCCACGGACATTGGCTTCCCGGTGATGATGAAGGCGTCGGCCGGGGGCGGAGGCAAGGGCATGCGCCTCGCCTGGAACGAGAAGGATGTGCGCGAGGGCTTCGACAGCGTGAAGCGCGAGGGACTGGCGAGTTTCGGCGACGACCGCGTTTTCATCGAAAAGTTCATCGAGCAGCCGCGGCACATCGAGATCCAGCTGCTCGGCGACCAGCACGGCAACATCGTCTACCTCAATGAGCGCGAATGCTCGATCCAGCGCCGTCACCAGAAGGTGGTCGAAGAAGCCCCGTCGCCGTTCGTCTCGCCCGAAATGCGTAAGGCGATGGGCGAGCAGGCGGTCGCGCTGGCGCGGGCGGTTGGCTATTATTCCGCCGGCACAGTCGAGCTGATCGTCAACGGCGCCGACGCGTCAGGAAAGAGCTTCTACTTCCTCGAGATGAACACTCGGCTGCAGGTCGAGCATCCGGTGACCGAGGAGGTCACTGGGCTGGACCTGGTCGAGCAGATGATCCGCGTCGCGGCAGGGGAGAAGCTGGCGTTCACGCAGGATGACGTGAAGCTCGATGGCTGGGCGGTCGAGACGCGGGTGTACGCGGAAGACCCGTACCGCAGCTTTCTGCCGAGCACTGGGCGGCTGGTGCGCTATTGGCCGCCTAAACAGATTCACTCTCCTTTGGGAGAGAAAGGGAGCAGCCGCAGGCTGCGGAAGGGCTTGGACGACACCGTCTCACCCGCCTCGGTTCGCTCGGCACCCTCTCCCAAGCGAGAGGGGATTCGTATCCGCGTCGACGACGGCGTTGCCGAGGGCGGCGAGGTCAGCATGTTCTACGACCCGATGATCGCCAAACTGGTCACCTGGGCGCCGACGCGGGTGGAAGCGATCGACGCCCAGACGCAAGCGCTCGATCAATTCGTGATCGACGGCATCAGCGACAATGTCGATTTCCTCTCGGCGCTGATGCAGCACCCGCGGTTGCGTGACGGCAACATCACCACGGGTTTCATCGCCGAAGAATATCCCGAAGGTTTCGGCGGTGCGCCGGCGGATGCGCAGCTGATAGAGGATTTGACCGCCATCGCCGGAATGGTCGCGGTGATCACCGACGAGCGTGCGGCCGAAATTGACGGCCAGCTCGGTCCGCCGATCCATGTGCTGTGCGAGCGCGTGGTCCGCATCGCAGGCGAGACGCACAAGGTGCGGATCAAGCCGTACAAGGGCGGCACGTTGGCGGTGACCGATGACGGCGATTTGATGGATATCGTCGGCCGCTGGGTGCCTGGGCAGAGGCTGTTGTCGGTCACGATCGACGGTCGTCATCGCATCGTCCAGGTGCGCCGCGCCGGGCGCAACTGGGAGCTTCAGACCCGCGGGCGGACGCACCAGGTCCAGGTGCTCCCGCCGCACGTCGCCGATCTGTCGAAGCACATGATCGAAAAGGTGCCGCCGGACCTTTCGCGATACCTGATCGCGCCCATGCCGGGGCTGCTGACGAAGCTCGACGTCGCGGTCGGCGACAAGGTCGAGCCGGGCCAGCCGGTCGCCGTGATGGAAGCGATGAAGATGGAGAACATCCTGCGCGCACCCAAGGCGGCGACTGTGAAGGCGACGCCGGCCAAAGCGGGCGATAGCCTCGCGGTCGATCAGGTCATAGTGGAGTTTGAGTAGCGCATTGACACATGCAGATCATTGAAAAATCAGTCTTTAGTCTGCGTGCCGCTCGACACTCAGCGAAGAAATCGAACGACTATCGGCCAGCGACCAGCGCAAGATTGCGGTCGTCTACGGAGCTGAGCACATGCGCGCAGTGCTTGCGGAACTGAAGAGACGAGGTTTGCGGACAACCGGGAGCCCTTGGCAAACTGTATTTGCATTCGACTAGCCTAGAGCCCGCAACTCGCTCCGCCTCAGCTTGCCCGTCGCCGTCTTCGGCAGTGCTTCCACAAACGCAATCTCGCGCGGATATTTGTAGGGCGCGATCTGCTCCTTGGCGTGGGCCTGCAGCTCCGCGACCAGTGCGTCCGACGGCGTCACCTCCGCCGCGAGCACCACGAACGCCTTCACCTTCTGCCCGCGCTCGGGGCAGGGGACGCCGATCACCGCGCATTCGGCGACCGCGGGGTGCCACAGCAAGGCATTCTCCACTTCCGGAGCGCCGATATTGTAGCCCGAGCTGACGATCATGTCGTCGCTGCGCGCGAGGTACCAATAGTATCCGTCGCAGTCGCGGCGGTAGGTGTCGCCAGTGACGTTCCAGCCATTGACGACATAATCGCGCTGGCGCGCATCATCGAGGTAGCGGCAGCCGGTTGGACCCTTGATAGCCAGGCGGCCGACGCCCTCGTCGAGCGGGTTTCCGTCGGGGTCGAGCACAGTCGCGGTATATCCCGGCACCACCTTGCCGGTTGAGCCGGGGCGGATGTCGCCGCCCGCGGCGGAGACGAAGATGTGCATCATCTCGGTCGCGCCGATGCCGTCGGTGATGGCGACCCCGGTGCGCTCCTTCCATGCGCGCCAGGTCGCCTCGGGCAAATGCTCGCCGGCGGAAATACAGTAGCGGAGGGTCTTCAGCGCCACGTCGAGATTGGGCTGCGACAGCATCGCCTTGTAGGCGGTCGGGGCGGTACCGAGGTGAGTAACGCCGTGCTTGATGATCGCGTCGACCATGGCCGGCGGGCTCGCCTGCTCAATCGTCGCTGCGGCCGCGCTGAAGCGCAGCGGGAATAGCAAAGTGATTCCGAGGCCAAACGTAAACGCCATCGGCGCGCTCGTCATGAACACGTCGCCGGGCCTCGGGCTGACGAGGTTCTTGGCAAACGTGTCGCACGGCGCGAGCACGTCGCGGTGGAAGTGGACGCAGCCCTTGGGCACGCCAGTCGTGCCGCTGGTGAAGGCAATCAGCGCCGGGTCGTCGCGGCCAGTATCGGCAGGCGGAAGCGGCTGAAGCGAAGCCGAACGCGTTTCCAGCTCGCCGCGGCCGTAATCCCCGTCAAATTTGATGATGTGCTTGATCGAGTGCGTCTGGTCGACCGCCTGGCGGAAGTCGCCAATGAAGCGGCTGTCGACGATCGCGTGGCTAATTTGCGCGCGGTCGATCACCGTCGCAATCTCACCTGGGCGAAGGAGTGGCATCGTCGCGACCACCACGCCGCCAGCCTTCAGCACGCCGAGCCAAGCGGCGAACATAGTGTAAGAATTCGGCCCGCGCAGAAGCACGCGATTGCCGGGAATGAGACCATGCTCCTCGACCAACAGCCGCGCGATGCGGCCGCTGAAGTCGTCGAGCTCGGCATAAGTCCAGCGTCCGTGATCGTTGACCACCGCCAGCACATCGGATGCGCCGCCCTTCAGCAGCTCCGCCGCCGCATTCAGAACTTGCGGATATTGCAGCTCTGGCAGGTCGAAACGGAACTCGGGCAGCAGCTCCGGCGGCGGCAGGCGGTCACGAACGAAGGAGTCGTAACTCACTTCTCCTACTCTTCCTCCACCACGGCCGTCGTCTCGATCTCGACCTTCGCTGCGCTTTCGAGGAGGCCTTTCACTTCGACCAAGGCCATCGCAGGATAATTCACCCCCATGATCTCCCGCCATGCCCCGCCGATTTCGTCGCGCGAATTCGAGTATTCATGGCGGTCGGTGACGTAGACCGTCATGCGCACGATATGCTGCGGCCCGGCACCGTCCTCGGCGAGGATCTCGAGCGTGTTGCGCAGCGCCTGGGCGAACTGACCGTGGAGCGTATAGTCGGGGAAGCTCTCATTCTCGTCCCAGCCGACGACGCCGGCGGTGAAGATCATCCGGCCCGTGGCAGAGATGCCGTTGGAATAGCCCTTCGGCCGCGGCCAGTTCGGCGGTTGCAAGATTTTCATGTGGCTTGGCCCTTGAGCAAGTCCCGCGCGATGATCTGCCGCTGCACTTCGCTCGCGCCTTCGTAGATCCGCAGCGCGCGGATGTCGCGATAGAGCTCCTCGACCTTCACTCCTTTGGTCACGCCCGCGCCGCCGTGCATTTGAACCGCAGCATCGATCACCTTTTGCGCCGCCTCGGTTGCTTGGAGCTTGGCCATGGCCGCTGCGCGGCGGTTGTCGACCGCGCCCGCGTCCTGTTGCCAGGCGGCGCGGTAGATGAGCAGTGCCGATGCATCGATCGCGAGCGCCATGTCGGCGAGCTTCTCCTGCGTCACCGCATTGTCGGCCAGCGTTCCGCTGCCCATTCGCCGTGACTTTGCCCAACTCAGTGCCTCATCGAGCGCGCGCCGGGCAAAGCCGAGGGCCGCCGCTCCGACGGTCACTCGGAACAGGTTCAATGTCTCCATCCCGATGCGGAAGCCCTCGCCGGGTTCGCCGATGATCGCGTCGGCGGGGATACGGACGTCGTCATAGGTGAGCCGCGCGAGCGGATGCGGGGCGATGACCTCGATTCTTTCGGCAACCGAGACGGCATCTGCTGGAACGATGAACGCCGACAAGGCGCGCGCTCCTTCGCCCTCGCCGGTGCGCGCGAACGTTATATAGAAATCGGCAATGCCGCCGTTGGAGATGTAGGTCTTCTCACCCGCCAGCACCCACTCGTCGCCGTCGCGCATCGCCGAGGTTTGCATGTTCACCGCGTCGGAGCCGCATTCAGGCTCGGTCATTGCGAAGGCGGCGATTGCTTCGCCGGACGCGACCTTGGGCAGCCATTCGCGCTTCTGTTCGACCGTGCCGAACAGGCTGATCGCGCCAGATCCAAGGCCCTGCATTGCAAAGGCGAAGTCGGCGAGGCCGTGGTGGCGCGCTAGTATCTCGCGGCACAGCGCGAGGCTACGCACGTCTGGCCGTGTCGCGCCGTCGGATACGCAGAGCTTGAGGAACCCGGCTCTGCCGTATTCCTTCACCAGCGCACGGCACGCGGCGTCAGGATCGGACGGCTCAGCGTCGTGGATCCATTCGTCGCACCAGTTCTCGAGCTTCGCCGCCAATTCGCGGTGGCGCTCCTCGAAGAACGGCCAGGCGATGAAGCTCTTGTCGGCCATCAGTCCCCCTGGAAGACCGGCTTTTGCTTGTTGGCGAAGGCCTCATACGCGCGGCGGAAATCGTTGGTTTCCATGCAATGCGCCTGCGCCCGCGCCTCCATCTCGAGGGCCTCCTCGAGGGTGACGTTCCACTCCGCTTCGAGCTGGCGCTTGGTGATGCAGTGGGCGATCGATGGTCCCTTCGCCAGCTGGTCGGCTAGCGCATAGGCTTGGGCCATCACATCATCGACGACGCGGTTCCAGAATCCCCAGGCGAGCCCTTCGTCGCTGCTCATGTCGCGGCCGGTGAACAAAAGCTCGGCGGCGCGTCCATGGCCAATCAACCGCGGCAGGATCGCGCAGGCTCCCATGTCGGCGCCGCTCAAGCCCACGCGAGTGAAGAGGAAGGCCGTCTTCGCATTGGGCGCGGCGAAGCGCATGTCGCTCGCCATCGCAAGGATCGCGCCAGCGCCGGCGCAAATCCCCTCGACTGCGGCGATGATTGGCTGCGGGCATTGTCGCATCGCGCGAACGAGGTCGCCGGTCATGCGCGTGAACCTCAGCAACCCGTCGGAGTCCATCCCGGTCAGCGGCCCGATGATCTCGTGAACGTCGCCACCCGAGCAGAAATTGCCGCCCGCGCCGCAGAGCACCACGACCTTCACTGCCCGCGCATGCTTCAGCGCGTGGAAAGTGTCGCGCAGCTCGTCATAGCTTTCGAACGTGAGCGGATTCTTACGCTCGGGGCGGTTGAGAGTGACCGTCGCGATCCCGTCCTCGAACTTCCACAGGAAGTGTTGAGGAGCGAAGGCGACTGGATCGAAGCTCACGCGGCCGTGCCTCCATCGATGGTGATCGCAGCCCCATTGATGTCGCGGGAGAGCGGCAGGCAGAGCATTGCGATGACATTGCCGATCGCTGCGGGGTCCACCAGGCGGCCGCTTGCGTTCATATTAGTGATTGCCGAGCGGGAATCGTCTTCGCTGCGGCCGGTGATCTGCGCCACGCGCGCGACCGACTGATCGGTCATCGGCGTGTCGACGTAGCCGGGACACACGGCATTCACAGTAAGTTTCGTCTTCGCATATTCGGCGGCAAGGCTGCGCATCAGGCCGAGGAGACCATGTTTCGAGGCGGCATAATGCGCCGCGTAAGGCACGCCGCGGATGCTTGCGACCGAGGCGACGAAGACCAGCCGGCCGCTGTCGCTCTTGAGGAGGTCGCCGATTGCTGCCTGGGTGCAGTCGAAGGCGGCGGTGAGGTTGGTGCCGATGATCCGATCCCAGCTCTCGCGCGTCATCTTGTGGAAAGGCGCGCTCTCGGCGATCCCGGCATTGACGACTAGGAGGTCGATCGGCCCGTTCAGGGTTCGCGCCTCGTCGAATGCGTTGCGGATCTGCTCCGGCTCGGTGACGTCGCAGCCGATGGCCGATCCGCCGAGTCCCTCGGCAACCGCCAACAGCGGCTCCATTCGCCGTCCAAGCAGTGACAGCTTCGCTCCGGCGGCGTGGAGGTGATGCGCGGCTGCGGCGCCGATGCCGGTGCCACCGCCGGTAATCAGCGCATGGCGGCCCTCAAGCTCTCTCCCCATGCATTCGTCTTGGCCGAACGGAATTCCGGTGGCAATGGCGAGCCGCATTCCATTGGGGACCTCGACTCATGAAAACCCGCGCCGCAGTCGCCTTCGCGCCCAAGCAGCCGCTCGAGATTGTCGAAGTGGACCTCGAAGGACCGAAGGCGGGCGAAGTGCTGGTCGAGATCATGGCGACGGGCATTTGCCACACCGACGCCTACACGCTCGACGGGTTCGATAGCGAAGGGCTCTTTCCCTCGATCCTCGGCCATGAAGGGGCCGGAGTCGTGCGTGAGGTCGGACCGGGCGTGACCAGCGTCAAGCCTGGCGATCACGTCATCCCCTTGTACACCCCCGAATGCCGGCAGTGTAAGTCGTGCCTCTCGGGCAAGACCAACCTTTGCACAGCGATCCGCGCGACGCAGGGCAAGGGCGTGATGCCCGACGGCACCAGCCGCTTCAGCTACAGGGGCGAGACCATCTTTCACTATATGGGCTGCTCGACTTTCTCGAACTTCACCGTCCTGCCCGAAATCGCCGTCGCCAAGATCCGCGAGGACGCGCCGTTCAACACCAGCTGCTACATCGGTTGCGGTGTGACCACGGGCGTCGGCGCAGTGACGAAGACTGCCAAGGTGCAGGCCGGCGACAATGTCGTCGTCTTCGGCCTCGGCGGGATTGGCCTCAATGTCATTCAGGGCGCGAAGCTGGTCGGAGCGAACAAGATCGTGGGCGTGGACGTCAATCCGGCGCGCGAGGAATGGGGCCGCAAATTCGGCATGACCGACTTTATCGACGGACGGAACAAGGACCGGCAGGCGATCATCGATGAAGTGCTGACAATCACCGACGGCGGCGCCGACTTTACGTTCGACGCTACGGGCAACACGGAAGTGATGCGCACTGCGCTCGAATGCTGCCACCGAGGATGGGGCACCAGCATCATCATAGGCGTCGCCGAGGCGGGAAAGGAGATATCGACGCGCCCCTTCCAGCTGGTCACCGGCCGCAACTGGCGCGGGACTGCGTTCGGCGGCGCAAAGGGCCGCACCGACGTCCCCAAAATCGTCGACTGGTACATGGACGGAAAGATCGCGATTGACCCGATGATCACCCACACGCTTAGCCTAGAGGACATTAACAAGGGCTTCGAACTGATGCACGCGGGCCAAAGCATCCGCGCGGTCGTGGTCTATTGATGGCGGAGAAGGTCAACATCCCTGAGAAGCTGGCGAGCTTCTCCGACCATTGGGCGCCGCGGATCGTGGCGCGCTACAACGACAATGAAGTGCGGCTGGTGAAGGTCGAGGGCGAGTTCGTCTGGCACCAGCATCCGGACACGGACGAGCTGTTCCTAGTCCTCGACGGCACGCTCGACATCGAGTTGCGCGACCGCACGGTGACGCTCGCGGCAGGCGAGCTGTTCGTCGTTCCGCGCGGGACGGAGCACCGGCCCTGCGCGCGAAACGGCGAGGTGAAGCTGCTACTGATCGATCCCAAAGACATGCCCAACACGGGCGACCCGGCGACCGCTACGAAAGCGGTCGAGATCTAAGTGGAGAAGGCAAGATGTTCAGCCACGTGATGCTGGGCTCGAACGACATCGAGCGGTCGAAGCGCTTCTACGATGCGCTGTTCGGCAGGGAGGCGCACCAGGACGATAAGGGTCGCCTTGCCTATCGGCGGAGCGGTGCGGTGTTCATGGTGACGAAGCCGATCGACGGCCAACCGGCGCACCACGCGAACGGCGGCACGGTCGGGTTCAACTTCGACAGCCCAGAAGAGGTCGACGCCTGGCACAAGGCCGGCATGGAGGCCGGCGGCACCTCCATCGAAGATCCGCCTGGCTGGCGCGAGGGCGGTTTCGGCAAGCTTTACCTCGCGTACCTTCGCGATCCCGACGGCAATAAGCTCTGCGGGCTGCACCGGCCGCAGCAGTGAACGTGGAGATCGTCTCGGAGAACAAGTCGCACGGCGGACGGCAGCTGGTAATCCGCCACGCGTCGAGCTCGACATCGACGGAAATGACTTTCTCGGTCTTTCTGCCGCCGCAAGCCGAGAGCGGGGAGAGGCTACCGGTCGTCTGGTATCTGTCGGGCCTCACCTGCACGCATGCGAATGTGACTGAGAAGGGCGAATATCGCGCCGCTTGCGCCGAGCACGGACTTATCTTCGTCGCGCCGGACACGAGCCCCCGTGGTGAGGGTGTTCCGGACGGCGAAGGCTATGACTTCGGGCACGGCGCCGGCTTCTACGTCGATGCGACCGAGGAACCTTGGGCGAAGAACTATCGCATGTGGAGCTATGTGACCGACGAGCTTCCAGCGCTGGTCGTGGGTGAGTTCCCCGTAGACGGCTACCGCCAAGGCATCATGGGCCACTCGATGGGCGGTCACGGCGCGTTGACTGTTGCACTGCGCAACCCGGAGCTGTTCCGGAGCGTCTCCGCCTTCGCGCCGATCGTCGCGCCGGGGCAGGTGCCGTGGGGTAAGAAGGCGCTCTGCGGCTACCTGGGCGACGACCGTGCGGCGTGGCGCAAGCATGATGCCGTTGCCTTAATCGAAGATGGGGCGCGAGTTCCCGAACTGCTGGTCGACGTTGGAGATGCAGATTCTTTCCTCGAAAAGGAGCTTCGTCCGGAACTCCTGGAACGCGCCTGCGCCGACGCAGGGATCGCACTGACGCTGCGCCGCCAGCCGGGCTACGATCACAGCTATTATTTCATCTCGACCTTCATGGCCGGTCATCTGCACTGGCATGCGGAGCGGCTGACCTGAACGTGGTCTGGTACTGGCAGGCGCTGTGTGTCGCGACGGCGCTTGCTTGCGGGCTGCTGATCGGCATCGAGCGCGGCTTCGATCTTCGCGGCCTTCAGGCAGGAACGCGCGTCGCCGGCGTCCGCACCTTCACTCTGTTCGGCCTTGTTTCAGGCGTTGCTGGTCTTGTTGGACGCTTCGGCCAGTCGTTCGCCGCCGGTGCTCTCGTGGCCGGCACCGTGGCGGTCATCGCCATCGGTTACGCGCATCGGCCGGGGCTTGGGCAAAAGCCGGACGCGACGACCCCAATGGCAGCAGTCGCGACCGTGGGCCTCGGCTTCCTTGCCGGCTTGGGTGAACCGGGCTTCGCTATCGCCGGCGCGACGATTGTTACCTTGCTGCTCGCGCTCAAGGCCGAGCTTCACGGCTTTCTCGACAAGCTCGATCACGACGATGTGAAGGCGCTTGCGCGCTATGCAGTCATCGCCGGAGCGGTGCTACCCTTCTTGCCCAACGGCCCTTACGGACCGCTCGGCGCCTGGAATCCGCAGAAGCTGTGGCTGGTGGTGGTGCTCGTCACCGGCTTTTCGTTCCTCGGCTATGTCGCCAATCGCATCTTCGGCGAGCGGCACGGGACGATCGCCACCGCGCTGATCGGCGGCGCCTACAGCTCGACGGCGGTCACACAATCGCTCGCACAGCGGCTCGGCAGCGAAGGAAAAGGCGGCGCGGAGAATGCCGGAATCGCGCTCGCGACCGCGGTTATGTACCTGCGCGTGCTACTGCTCATCGGCTTACTGTCGACGCGCGTGCTGCCCGCCTTTGCGCTGATCCTCCTTCCGGCGATTGTCATCGCTTGGGGGGCCGGTTTCTGGCTCTACCGCAAGGCACCCAAATGTGATGCGCCGAGCCCGCCGGGCAATCCAATTGCGCTGTTGCCGGCGTTCGGCTTCGTTGTTTTCGTCGCCTTCGCGGCTGTCGCCGCCAAATGGGCGGCTGGCCGCTTCGGCGAGCAGGGCATTGCGGTCCTATTGCTTATCGTCGGGTCAACTGACGTCGACACCGCGATCATCACCTTGGGCGGACTCTCGCCGGCGGCGATCTCGCCGTTGCTCGCCGCGATCGCAATCGCGGGCACGATTATCGTCAACATGGCGGTGAAAATGGGGATCACGCTCGTTTACGCGGGCAAGCGCGGGCTCCCTGCCATTGCCGGTATGGGAGCGAGCGTTGTGGCCTTGGTCGTGACGATTGCGCTCGCTTGGACGCGCCAGTGATAAGCGTGAAGAGTTTGCGCCGCAGCATTTTGCGCTTTGCGCCCGCGAGAAGGGCAATATAGCGCCCCGGCATGGCTGACCGGATCTCGACCCTCGTACTGTTCGGCGCGACCGGCGACCTCGCGCGGCGCATGCTGCTGCCCTCGCTCTACGGGCTGGATTCCGACGGGCTGCTGCCCGAGGATCTGCGCATCATCGGCACTGCGCGCACCGATCTCGACGACGGCGCCTTCGCTGAGCGCGCCAATGCCGCGCTGCAGGAGCATCTCCCCGAGGGCTTCTATAGTGCCGGTGTCGCCGAGCGCTTCTTGTCGCGGCTTCATTATGTCTCGATCGATATTACCCAACCGGCCGGATTTCAGCGCCTTGCCGAGACGATCGGCGATCCGTGCGACGGCGTCGGGATCTTTCTCTCGACCGCGCCGTCGCTGTTCAAGCCGACGATCGACGGACTGGCGGCGGCGGGACTCGCCTGCCCGACTGTCCGAATGGCGCTCGAAAAGCCGCTTGGGACCGATCTCGAATCGAGCCGCGAGGTCAACGACGCCGTTGCAGCGCACTTCCCCGAGGACCGCACCTTCCGCATCGACCATTATCTCGGCAAGGAGACTGTCCAGAATCTGATCGCGCTCAGATTCGCGAATCTGCTGTTCGAGCCGTTGTGGAACAGCGCGCACATCGACCACATCCAGATCACCGTCGCGGAGACGGTCGGACTCGAAGGCCGCGCGGAATTCTACGAAAGCGCCGGTGCTCTGCGTGACATGGTGCAGAACCATATGCTCCAGCTCCTCGCTCTCGTGGCGATGGAGCCGCCGAGCGATTTCAACGCGACGGCGGTGCGCGACGAGAAGGTGAAGGTGCTGCGCGCGCTACGGCCGATCACCGCCGCAGACGTCGAAGCGAACACCGTCACCGGCCAATATGCGCGCGGTGCGATCAACGGCGAGCCGGTGCCCGGCTACGCCGACGAGCTCGGTCACGGCAGCAACACCGAGACGTTCGTTGCATTGAAGGCGCACATCGACAATTGGCGGTGGAAGGGCGTGCCCTTCTACCTCAGGACCGGAAAGCGCATGCCGCACCGGGACACCGAGATCTTCATCCAGTTCAAGGATGTGCCTTATTCGATCTTCGCCTCGCGTGGAGCAACGACGCGGCCCAACAAGCTCCTCATCGGCCTTCAGCCCGAAGAGACGATCAGCCTGTTCCTGATGTCCAAAAGCCCTGGCCTCGACCGCGGCGGCGTTCGTCTGCGCGAGCTGCCACTCGACATCGGTCTCGCCAATGCGTTCAGCGAGTATCGTCGGCGGATCGCCTACGAGCGACTGCTGCTCGACCTGATCGAGGGCGACCCGACCCTGTTCGTCCGCCGTGACGAGGTCGAGGCGCAATGGACCTGGATCGATCGCATTCGCGCTGCCTGGACCGAGAAGGGTGTCACTCCGCGGTCCTACGCTGCGGGAACCTGGGGTCCGTCTGCCGCCATCGCGCTCACCGAGCGTGACGGCATCAGCTGGCACGAGTAAGCGCGAAGCCCCACATCAGAGTCATGGCCATCAATCGCACCCTCGCGGCCGTCACCGACCGCATCATCGAGCGCTCGAGATCGACGCGCCTCCGCTATCTCGAGCTGATGGCCGAGCAGAAGGAGCGGGGGATCAGTCGCTCGCGGCTCAGCTGCGGCAATTTCGCTCACGGTTTCGCTGCGGCCGAGGTGGACAAGGAGGCGATCAGCCACTTCGCCGGCCCGAACATCGGCATCGTTACTTCGTACAACGATATGCTCTCGGCGCATCAGCCCTACGCTCGCTACCCCGAGCAGATGAAAATCTTCGCGCGCGAAGTCGGAGCGACGGCGCAGGTCGCCGGCGGAGTCCCAGCGATGTGCGACGGCGTGACGCAGGGACAGGCGGGCATGGACTTGTCGCTGTTCAGCCGCGACGTGATCGCGATGTCGACCGCGGTCGCGCTTAGCCATGGCATGTTCGACGCGGTCGCACTGCTCGGCATTTGCGACAAGATCGTCCCGGGTCTGCTGATCGGTGCTCTGCGCTTTGGGCATTTGCCGATGCTTTTGATCCCGGGAGGTCAGATGCCGTCGGGCCTGCCGAACAAGGAAAAGCAGCGGGTCCGTCAGCTCTACGCCGAGGGCAAGGTCGGCAAGGACGAGCTGCTGAAGGCGGAGAGCCGCTCCTATCACGCGCCGGGCACTTGCACCTTCTACGGCACCGCCAATAGCAACCAGATGATGATGGAGCTCATGGGTCTCCACATCCCCAACGCGGCCTTCATCAATCCCGGCACTCCCCTGCGGCAGGCGCTGACGCGCGCCGCCGTGCATCGGCTGGCGGATCTCGCCAAAGCCGGCGAACGGCCGCTCGCCGAGGTCGTCGACGAAAAAGCGGTCGTTAACGCGATGGCCGGGCTCCTCGCGACGGGCGGCTCGACCAACCATTTCATCCATCTGCCGGCGATCGCGCGCACCGCCGGAATCATCATCGACTGGCAGGATTTCGCGGAGCTTTCGTCGGCGGTGCCACTGATCGCGCGCGTCTATCCCAACGGGTCGAAGGACGTGAACGATTTCCAGGACGCGGGCGGCATGGCGTTCGTGACCTACACGCTGGGCCAAGAAGGCCTAATCCACACCGACACGCTGACCGCGGGCGCCGATTCGCTCGACGCCTGGATCGGCAATCCAGAGCTGCACGGCGACGAGCTGATCTGGAAGAGCGCCGAGGAAAGCGCCGACATCGACATGCTTCGCCCAGCGAGCGACCCGTTCCAGGCTGAAGGTGGTGTTCGCCTCGTTCAGGGCAATCTCGGCCGTGCGCTGTTCAAGACGAGCGCGGTCGATGAGGAACGCTGGCTAATCGAGGCGCCGGCGCGCTGCTTCTCCGACCAGAATGAGGTCCTTGAAGCCTTCAAGGCGGGCGAGCTCGATCGCGACGTTGCAGTCGTCGTCCGCTTTCAGGGTCCCCGCTCGAATGGCATGCCCGAGCTGCACAAGCTGACGCCGACGCTCGGTGTGCTCCAGGACCGCGGGTACAAGGTCGCACTGATCACCGACGGGCGCATGTCGGGCGCGAGCGGCAAGGTGCCCGCCGCGATCCACGTCTCGCCTGAGGCGTTGCCGGATGGGCCTCTCGCGCGGGTGCGCGACGGCGACATGATCCGCCTCGACGCCCGTAACGGAACGCTCGAAGCGGTCGGCGTCGATCTCGCCGCGCGGCCCGCCGCGAACTCGCCGCCGCCGCCCGTCGGGACTGGTCGCGAGCTGTTTGCACTGATGCGGACCGACGCAAGCGAAGCCGAGCTAGGGGCATCGGCGATGCTCGCGGCCATGGAGGCGGAGCAAGCGTGAGGCAGATCGCCGTTGCCGACGTCGGCGGGACCCATGCCCGTTTCGCGCTTGCGAGCATCGAAGGTGCGCGCGTCCTTTCGGTGGACGAGCATGTGACATTGAAGACCGCCGAGTTTGCGAGCTTCCAGACGGCGTGGGAGGAATTCGGCCGCCGCAAGGCAATCGATCTCCCGAAGGAATTTGCGTTATCCTTTGCCGGGCCCGTCGGCGGGGAAGTGCTGAAGCTCACCAACAACCCGTGGGTGATCCGGCCGGCGTTGATGAGTGAGCGGCTCGGCGTCGAACGTTACACGATCGTCAACGATTTCGGCGCGGTCGGCTATGCCGTCGCGACGTTGGCCGATGAGAATTTCCAGCACCTCTGCGGACCCGACGGACCGCTGCCCAAAGAAGGCGTGACCAGCATTGTGGGCCCAGGCACCGGCCTCGGTGTTGCAGCGCTCCTGAAAAAGGCCGATCATTACGAGGTCATCGAGACCGAGGGCGGACACGTCGATTTCGCGCCGCTCGATACGCTGGAGGACCAGATCCTCACCCATTTGCGCCGTCACTTTCGGCGTGTCTCGATCGAGCGGATCGCATCTGGCCAAGGATTGTGGAACGTCTACGAGGCGCTAGCCGCGATCGAGGGGCGCAACCTCACCTTCAACAATGACAGGGAGCTGTGGTCCGCGGCGCTGGAAGCGAGCGACAGCCTCGCCACAGCCGCGCTCGACCGCTTCTGCCTCACTCTTGGTGCAGTCGCTGGCGACATGGCGCTGGCGCAGGGTGCGAACTCGGTGGTGATTGCGGGCGGCGTTGGGCGACGCCTCGCCGATTATCTGCCGCGTTCGGGTTTCCGCGATCGCTTCATCGCCAAGGGCCGCTTCGAGCGGCGGATGGACGAGATGCCGGTTAGACTCATCACCTATCCCGAGCCGGGTCTGTTCGGCGCGGCCGCAGCCTTCGCGAGGGAGCACGGATGAACATCGACCAGATCATGCGCGCTGCACCGGTGATCCCGGTGTTGGTCCTCGAGGAGGAGATGGATTGGGCGGCGCTCGCCGAGACCTTCGTCGCCGCCGGCCTGCCGGTCCTCGAAGTTACGATGCGCACGCCACTAGCGCTCGAAGCAATCCGTAAAATGAGCAAGGTGGATGGCGCGATCGTGGGTGCCGGCACGGTGCTGAATGAACGGCAGCTTGGCGAAACGGTCGATGCAGGCAGCAAGTTCATTGTCTCACCAGGGCTGACCGAGCCGCTCGGCAAGGCCGTGCTTCAATCTGGCGCCGCATTCCTCCCCGGAATCGCCAACGCTGGCGACATCATGCGCGGACTAGATCTCGGCCTCGACCGCTTCAAATTCTTTCCCGCCGAGGCGTCGGGCGGCATTCCCGCGCTGAAGGCGCTCGCTGGGCCGTTCGGCAATATCCGCTTCTGCCCCACCGGCGGCGTCCGCCCTGAAACCGCGCGTGAATGGCTCGCGCTCGACGCTGTGCTGTGCGTCGGCGGGACCTGGTTCGTGAAAGCCGGCGACGACCTCGCCACGGTTGGCGAACGCGCTCGCGCCGCCGCTGCCCTAGCGGCCTGAAGGCGGCAACAGGAACTCAAGCGGTACGTCGACCCGCGACGCCCAGCTGATCTCGTTATGCTTCTGTCCCGGAAAGCTCTTCGTGAGCCAGTTCACGGCTTGCTTGTACCCACGCCGCGCCACCACGCCGTCAACGCGATCCTGGTAGCGCTTGTAGATCGCGTCGAGCGTCTCGCTGCCGTGGTCGAAGTACAGTTTGTGCGTGCGCGGGTCGGGCAGCGCTGGAGCAAGATAGTGCTCGAAGGCTGACGACACGATCTCATATTCCGCCTCGCCCACGGACTTGCCGTCGGGCGTCATGAACAGCGGCCAGTGTGTCGACATCATCCCCGCGCCGCCGAAGATCTCCGGATATTCGTTGACCGCATAGAGCGAGATCAGCGAGCCCATCGAGGAGCCCATGATCATTGTGTTCGCTCGGTCGGTTTTCACATTGAAGCGCTTGTCGATCATCGGCCGAAGCTCGCGAACGATGAATTTCAAATATCCGTCCGACAGCGGATCACCGCCGTAGAGAGCGCGCACCTTCTCGCGATATTCGGGCGGCAGGGCGTTGAACGCCTTTGATGGCACATATTCCTGCAGCCTTTTGGGCGTGTTCCAGATGCCGACGACGATCGTCGGCCGCACCTTCCTGTCGGCGATCAGCTTGGAGAGATGCTCGTCAATCTCCCATTCCATGCCGTAGCCGGCTGTCGCCTTGTCGAACAAGTTCTGGCCGTCGTGCATATAGAGCACTGCATGTTTGGGCGCTCTCGGCGAGTAGCCTGGCGGCAGCCACACGACCACGCGGCGCGGGTCGGCATATTGCGACTTGAGCACTCCAAGGTCGACGATTGTCCCCTCGCTGACGTGGACCGGGCCGCGCGGATCTCCGGCGACAGCGGGCGTCCCCGCTAAAAGAATTAGCAGCGCGAGCAGGAACCACCGGATCATCAGCGAATGATCACCTCGCCGGCGCGCGGATGATCGGCAAAGGTCATGCGCATTGGCTGCGCGCCGTGGACCGTCACTGCGATCTGCTTCCACCACGGCCGATATTTGCCCACGCGCGGCCCGAACTGCAGCGCTACGCCTTTATCGGTGACAGTGCACTTCACGGACTGCCTGAGGCTTGGTCCGTTCACGTGCACGCCATCATCGAAATAGAGCTCGCCGCGGCAATCCTCGCCCGGATAGATGTCGAGCTCGAGCGGTCCCTTCGGCGTATCCATCGTGCTTTGAACCAGCGCCTGTCTCGGCAGGATCGTACCAGCGCGGACGAAGACTGGGACCACGTCCAACTTCGGCTGCTGCGTGAACTTGTGCTCGCTGACCGCGCGCCCCGTCCAGTAGTCGTACCACGCGCCCGCCGGCAGGCAGATGTTGAAGGGCTGCGGCGATTCCGGCCTGGGCGGCGCAGCGACGAGCAGGCTGCGCCCTACGGTGAAGCTCAGCGCGGAATCGCAACCGAGCTTCAGCGCGTCCGGATAATCATAGAACAGCGGCCGCATGATCGGATCGCCGGTGCGCGCATTCTGTTCGGCCAGCGCGTAGAGGTACGGCATCAAACGGTACCGCTCTTCGATGAAGCGGCGGCGGATGGCGAGATGCTCGGGCCCGTCGACCCACGGCTCCATGTGCGGCGCGTCGTGCGCACTATGGTTGCGGTAGACAGGGGTGAAAGCGGCGATCTCGTACCAGCGCGTCAGCAGCTCCGGGCTCGCGCCGCCGACGAACCCGCCGACATCACAGCCGCTGTACGAGAAACCCGACAGCCCGAGGTTGATCAGCTGCTCGACGCACAGGCGCAGATGGTCCCAGGTCGAACTGTTGTCCCCGGTCCAGGTAGCCGAGTAGCGTTGACCGCCGGCGTAGGAAGCGCGGGTCATCACGAACGGGCGCACTCCGGGGCGAAGCCGCTGCATGCCCTCAAACGTGCCGCGCGTATTCTGCATTCCGAAGACGTTGTGGATCTCGGCATGCGTGGCGTCGCGCGGGGCGAAGTCGTCGCTTTCCACACGATGCAGATTGTCGAGCGGCATCGTCTTGGTCGGAGTCTCAAATACCGCCGGCTCGTTCATGTCGTTCCAGAAGCCGGAGAAGCCGTCGGCGATGAAGTCCTTGTAGAGATTGCCCCACCAGTTGCGGCTGGCGGCGCGGGTAAAGTCGGGGAACACCGCGGGGCCGGGCCAGACCGGCGCGACGTACAGCGAACCGTCCGCTTTGTGCACGAAGTGGTTGCCGGCGAGCCCCGCCTCGAGCGGTGCATAGCCCTGGTTTGGGGCGTAGGCGATGTGCAGGTCGGTTATCGCGACCAGTCGGATGCCATCGGCATTCAGGTCTGTGTTGAGCTTCTTGAGATCGGGAAAAATAGTCTTGTTGACCGTGAAAGGGCGGTAGCGGTCCTGATAGTCGATATCCATCCAGATCACGTCGACCGGGATGCGATCCTGGCGCAGCCGCCGCCCGATCTCGCGGACTTCCGCGTCGCTGCTGTATCCCCAGCGCGACTGCTGGTAACCGAGCGCCCATAGCGGCGTCAGCGGCGCTTTGCCGGTGAGGTCGGTGTAACGGCGCACGACGTCGGGAACGGTCGGTCCAGCGATCAGATAATAATCGATCGGCCCGTCGACCGAGCTGATCTCGAGCGTTCCCTCGCGGGCGTGGCCGAAGTCGAAGGTGCTGCGCCAACTATTGTCGAGGAACAGGCCGTAGCTTGCCCCCGACCCATCCACGCCGATGTAGAAGGGGATCGATTTGTAGATTGGGTCGCTCGCCGGCGTGAAGCCGAAGAAATCGGTATTCCAGTTGGTGAAGGTGAAGCCGCGGCGGTCTAGCAGGCCCGTCTTGTCGCCCATGCCGAAAATGTGCTGATCGATCGGCAGCGCCTTGCGCAGATGGAACCCGCGGCCGTCAAAGCGCAGTGCGTCGGGCAAATCGGCGACGATCGTTTTGCCATGGAGATCGGTCAGGCGGAGGGCGAGTGTCGCCGGGTCGACGTGGAGAGCGACGGCGTTGGTAGTGAACCCGTCCGGAGTGACCCGCACGGGAACGCTCCTCTCGCGCACCTCACGCGAAACTGCCCAACTCGCGTCTTCTGGGAACTGGCCGTTGGGCGCGATCCGCACGCGAAGGACCGTATCGGTCAGCGCTGTAACACGGATTGTGGCATTCGAGTTGCTTGCCTCGAAACCACTGGATAGCGGCCGTGCCGTTTGAGCGTGCGCGACGGCGGGCGCAATCACGAGAGCGAAGGCAACGAACAGACGGCGCAGACTCATGCGATCTCCTCGAAGGCAGCAGCGTAGGGTCCGAGCGTGTCGGCCTCAATATTACCAGTGTCCATAAGGCGCCGACCTGAAGGTTGGAACGGCGCTACATTAGCCGACAGATTGAACGTGCAGCGCAGCGTCTCCTGGCCGGCCTCGCGGTCGAAGACGAGCCGCTGCGAGCCGGCTTCGATGAGCTTGATGCTGCCGTGATGCAGCGCGCTGCGGGTGTTGCGGAGTGCAAGACATTCGCGCGTGAAGGCGAGCAGCGAGCCGGGATCGCTGTTCTGCCGGTCGATGGCCAAGGCGCGATGGGCGTCCCCGAGCGGCAGCCAGGGCGTGCCGCTCGAAAAGCCGAGATTGGGCGCATCCGCATTCCACGGCATGGGCGTTCGCGCGCCGTCGCGGCTTAAGGTCTGCGGCCAGTTGGCAATCGCCTCAGGGTCGCGAAGTTGATCGAACGGAACATCGACCTGGGGAAGGCCAAGCTCCTCGCCCTGATAGATGATGATCGAGCCCCTTAGACCGCACAGCAGTAGCATTTTGAGCCGTGCGAACGAGTCGCGATGGGCCTCATCAATCCAGCGTGAAATTGCGCGTGGCGCATCGTGATTTTCGAACGCCCAAGTCGGCCAACCCGCATCTTCGGGCCAATCGTTGATGACACCCGCAACGAGCTCAGGTGTCAGCGCATCCGCATAAAGAAAATCGAAGCCGTAAGCACTGTTGAGCCGGGCATCGCCGGCCGTGAACGCCTGCATTTCGCCGAGCGCGTGATCGCCGCCGACCTCGGCCAGCGTGAACCGCCCGCCAAAGCTGTCGGTCACTTGCCGCAGCCGCTCGAGAAACTTCGCGATGTCAGGGTGCGACTGGTTGTAGATATGTTGCTGGAAATCGAACGGCCGCGTTCGCTTGCCGCCGTTCGGCGCCGGCGGGTTATCCCGCAGTTGCGGATCGTGCATCGCGAAGTTGATTGCATCGATGCGAAAGCCGTCAACCCCGCGGTCGAGCCAGAAGCGCACGATGTCGAGCAGCGCATCCTGCACTGCGGGGTTGTGGACGTTGAGGTCGGGCTGCTCGGGCAGGAAATTGTGCAGATAATATTGGCCGCGCCGCGCGTCCCATGTCCACGCCGGGCCGCCGAACACCGACTGCCAATTATTGGGGGGCGAGCCGTCCGGCTTCGCATCCGCCCAGACGTACCAGTCAGCCTTTGCATTATCGCTGCTCGAACGGCTTTCCTGAAACCAGGGGTGCTGGTCGGAGCTGTGCGAATAGACCTGGTCGATGATGACCTTGAGGTTCAGCGCATGCGCACGCTCGACTAGCGCGTCGAAGCCGGCGAGCGTCCCGAACACTGGATCGACGTTGCAATAATCGGCGACGTCATAGCCAAAGTCGCGCATTGGTGAGGTGAAGAATGGCGACAGCCAGACCGCGTCGACGCCGAGACTTGCGACATAGTCCAGTTGCGCGTTGATTCCCGGCAGGTCGCCAATGCCGTCGCCGTTCGAATCCGCGAAACTGCGCGGGTAGATCTGGTAGATCGCCGCGCCGCGCCACCACTCGCCGGAAACGTTCGCCCGGTGCTCATCTTCGGCCTCAGCGAGCATTGCACACCGCATAGCCCAGAGGCGGAAGCTCAATCGCGACGCTCCCCGGCGCGGACGCGACGGCGGGACAGCTGCCCGCTAGCGTTTCGAAACGGATCGACCGCGTTTCAACCCGGATGTTTTGCTTGATCGAACTCGTAGACGTGTTGAACAGCAGCAGCATCTCGCGGCCAGTGCCCGGCTCGAGGCGCGAGATGGCGAACAGCCCCGGTTTATCCTGCGAATAGCGCACGAGCTGGAGCCCGCGCGTCAGCGCCTTGTGGCTGGTGCGGATTCGCGCGAGTTCGGCGATCTCGCGATACAGCGGATGGGCGGGATTGAAGTTCGCGCGAGCCGTCGTCGAGCTGGTGCCGAGCAGCCAATCGTCGTTGTAGGAGGCGACCTGGCTGGCGAACATGTCCTGGCGAGCGCCTTGGTCGTTACTGTGGCCGGTGAAGCCCTGCTCATCGCCGGAATAGATGGTCGGCACGCCGCGCAAGGTCAGAAGCATCGCGTGCGCGAGCATGTCGCGCTTCAACAATTCGTCGCGGCTCGCTTGCTTGTTGAAGTCGCGCACGAACATGCCGACGCGCCCAGCGTCGTGATTGCTGATGAACGTTGGCAGAAGGAGCGCTCCAGCAGCCCCGCCTTCGTATAGCGGATCGGCGCGGAACAGCTTCGTCAGCTCGTCCGTCCCATGGTTCTGCGCGACCACCTCGAACACCGCATAGGCGAAGGAGAAGTCGAGCACGCTCGGGAGCTTGTCCACACGCGTGTTCTCGGCGGTGTGCGCCGGGTCGATGCCATCGGTCGAGACTTCGCCGAAGATATGGAAATGTGGGATCCCGCGCGCCTTGGCGCGCGCCAGCATCGCCGGCACGAACTTTTGCCAGAATTCGGGGTTCACGTGCTGCGCGGTGTCGATGCGGAAACCGTCGACGCCATATTTGTCGATCCACGCACCATAGATGTCGATCATCCCCTGGATGACGCGAGGGTGCTCGGTGAAGACGTCGTCGAGGCCGACGAAGTCGCCCATGGTGCTGGACTCGCCGCGGAAAGTGCTGTCGCCGCGATTGTGGTAGTAGATCGGATCGTTGAGCCAGGCGGGTCGCTTGATCTCCTTCTCGAACGGCGAGACCTTTACAGTGTAGGCGTAGTTCGGGTTCTTGAGCCTGGCGAAGTTGGCGGGTGAGCCGTCGCGCTCACCGGTGAAGCCATGATTGATCGGCGCACCGTCTACGCCGCCGCGGCGCTGGTAAGGATAATCGGCAATACTTCGATAGGGGCACGCGCCGCGGCCCTCGCACTCGGCGAAATAGAGGACGTCGGCCGTGTGATTGACGACGATGTCCATGTAGAACTTCATGCCGCGCGCGTGCACCGCATCGACCAGAGCCTCGAACTCGGCGTTAGTGCCGAAGTGCGGATCGACTTTCGTGAAATCGGTAATCCAATAGCCGTGGTAGCCGGCGCTTTCCTGCCCCTTGGGTCCCTGCACGACCTTGTTCTTGAAAACCGGTCCGACCCAGACCGCGGTCGCCCCGAGACCCTGAATATAGTCGAGCCGCTTGATCAGCCCTTTGAGGTCGCCGCCATGGTAAAAACCTTTGGACGTCGGATCGTAGCCCGTGGCGAGCCGGTCGCCGCTAAGGCCGCCGCGGTCGTTTGATCGATCGCCGTTTTCGAAGCGGTCGGGAAGGACGAAGTAGATGACTTCGTCCTCGGGCGGGCGAGCGCGATAGCCCGTAGGCGCAGATGCTGCTGCAGCAAGGGCGAGGGCAGCGAGGATCATGCAGTCACCTTGGGCTGGTGTGATGTCTTGGCCAGCATCGCCGGGACGAATTGGGCGCGGGTCGCCAGGGGCGCCTCGTCAGCGCGCATTGCACACCGAATAGCCGAATGCTGGAAGCTCGATTGTGATCGTTCCCGGAGCGTTGGCTTTGAGCGGGCAGGCGCCGGCCAGCGCTTCGAACTCTTCCGATCGCGTCTCGACCCGCACATGCTGTTTGATCGGCTCGCTCGACGTGTTGAACAGCAGGACCATCTCGCGGCCGGTTTCCGGCTCGAACCGCGACACGGCGAAGAGGCCGGGCTTGTCAGACGAATAGCGGACGACCTGCAGCCCTCGGGTCAGCGCCTTGTGGCTGGTGCGGATCCGCGCAAGGTCCGCGATCTCTTTATAGAGCGGGTGACTGGGATTGAAATTGGCCTGCGCGGTGGTCGCACGGGTGCCGATTAGCTTGTTGTCATTGTAGCTCGCCACCTGGCTCGGGAACATGTCCTGCCGTGAGTCCTGGTCGCCACCGTGGCCCGTGAAGCCCTGCTCGTCGCCGTAGTAAATCACTGGAACGCCGCGCAAAGTCAGCAGCATGGCATGTGCGAGCATATCGCGCTTGAGCAATTCGTCGGGTCCCGCGTTCGGCAGCAAGCGCGTCGCGAAAGCGCCGAAACGGCCCGCATCATGGTTGCCTACGAAAGTCGGCAACTGAAGGGCGCTCGCGGGGCCGCCCTCATAAAGCGCATCCGCGCGAAACAGTTTTGCCAATTCGTCGGTGGGCGCGCTCTTTTGGAGCACATCGATAATTCCCCACATGAACGAGAAATCGAGCGTCGAGGGAAGCTTGTCGAGCCGTGTGTTCACCGACGTGTGCGCCGGGTCCATGTCGTCCATCGCGACTTCGCCGAAAATGTGGAAGTGCGGAATTCCATCGACGTGCGCGCGCGCCAGGATCGCCGGGATGAACTGCTGCCAGAATTCGGCATTGACGTGCTGGGCAGTATCGATCCGGAAGCCGTCGATCCGGTATTTGTCGATCCAGCCCGAATAGATATCGATCATCCCCCGAACGACGCGCGGATTTTCGGTGAATAGGTCGTCGAGCCCGCCGAAGTCGCCCATTGTGCTGGATTCGCCGCGGAAGGTGCTGTCTCCGCGATTGTGATAATAGATCGGGTTGTTGAGCCAGGCGGGGACCTTCACGTCGCGTTCCGCTGGCGGAATTACGACCGTATATGCGTAATTGGGGTCGACAAGCTTGGCGAAGTTGGCGCCGTCGAATGCGGAGTTGATGGGTCTTCCACCAACTCCGCCATGCCGTTGGTATGGATAATCGGCCATGCTTCGGTAGGGGCATTGCCCCGGGCCCAGATTTGCGCATTCGGCGATCTTGATGACATCGGCTGTGTGGTTGATGACGATGTCCATGTAGACCTTCATGCCGCGCGCGTGTGCGGCGTCGACGAAGGTCTTGAAATCGGCATCGGTGCCGAGATGCGGATCGACGTGCGTGAAGTCGGTGATAAAGTAGCCGTGGTACCCGGCGTTTTCGTGACCCGGCGATCCTTGGACCGGTTTGTTCTTGAAGACTGGCGCGACCCAGATAGCGGTCGCTCCTAGGCCTTGAATGTAACCGATCCGGCTGGTCAGCCCTTTCAGGTCGCCGCCGTTGAAAAACGCCTTCGAGGTCGGATCGAAACCGGTTTGCAGCCGGTCGCCGTTAAGGCCGCCGCGATCGTTCGACCGATCGCCATTCTCGAACCGGTCCGGCAGAACGAAATAGATGACTTCGTCCTGCGGGAGCCGAGCGCGATAATCGGCACGAGGCGAAGTCACGGCGGCAAGCGCGAGCGCGGCGAGAGCGATCATCAAGCCGGAACCAGATCGCGCTTAACCGGCGCGAACTTGCCGACGAATGCACCATGGTCTGACCAACGCGAGACTTCACCGACGTGACTGCGCTCGAGCCCGTCGAGGAACTCTTTGAGACGCGGCTCGGGCAGCAGGTCGGCGATCGGGTGATAGGCTTCCGGAATGATGTTCTGACCGATCAGCACTTGAATCCACGCGCGGGCGTCAAACAGCTCGTCGAAGCTCGCCGTCATGCGCGCCGACGAACGGAACAGGTCGATCTTGTGCTTAAGCGGTTCGGGAATTTGCATCGTTCGGAGCTCGTCCCAAAAGGGCTCTCCGACGCGCTGATTGGCGTGATAGTGGAGAATGATGAAGTCGCGGATCCGCTCCATCTCGAAGCGAGTGCGCGCGTTGAAATCGTCCCGAGTTGCGTCGCTGGTGTCGGCGGCCGGCAAGAGGTCGAGCAGGCGATTGATCGCTGTCTGAATGACATGGATGCTGGTCGATTCCAGCGGCTCGATGAATCCTGATGAAAGCCCGATCGCCACGACATTGCGAACCCAGCTCTTGCGCCGGATACCGGGCGTGAAGCGGATGGTTCTCGGCTCGGCCATGGCTTCGCCATCAAGGTTGGCGAGCAATGTCGCGGCGGCTTCATCTTCGCTGATCCGCCGCGAAGAGAAGACGTAGCCGTTGCCGATCCGGTGCTGGAGTGGGATTCGCCATTGCCAGCCGGCGCTGCGCGCGATGACGCGTGTCACGGGAATAAGTGGGTCGACTCTTGCGCACGGTACGGCAATCGCACGGTCACATTGCAGCCACTCGGACCAGTCCTCGAATCCGGTCTCGAGTTCCTGCTCGATCAGCAACCCGCGGAAGCCCGAACAGTCGACGAATAAGTCGCCTTCAACCCGGGCGCCATTGGCGAGCAGGACCGCGGCGACATCGCCGTTCTGCTGGTTGCGTTCGACCGCGACGATCTTGCCTTCCTGCCGGATGACGCCGCGCTTCTCGGCATAGTCGCGCAGGAACCTCGCATAGAGACTGGCGTCAAAATGGTAGGCGTAGGGAAGCGGCGGAAGCACGCTGCCGGCAGGCCGCTCGACGTGCGCGAAGCGGTTTCCTGCGATCGCGATCGTGTGCAGGATGTAATGGCCGAGTTGCTTGGACATGCCGAGCTTCCGCCCGCGTAGCCAATAATGGTGAAAGGGTACGACTCCGAGCGCGCTGCCGACCAGGCCGAAGGCGTGGACATAGGCTTCGTCCGGCTTGCCCCAGCCGTCGAACGCGATGCCGAGTTTGTAGGTGCCGCCGGTGGCCGCGAGGAACTCCGCTTCGTTTATACCCAGCGACTGGTTGAACAGCGCGATGGTGGGGATTGTCGCTTCGCCAACGCCGACGATCCCGATCTCATCGGATTCGACTAGCTTCACGGACATGGCGGGAAGACAGAAGCGCGCGAGCGCGGCCGCAGTCATCCATCCCGCCGTGCCGCCACCGACGACGACGATTCGGCGCTGAGGTACTTCACTCATGAATAATCTCCGGGTTGCCGGCGGAGCTTCGTGCCCCGCCGGTCCCGCTTAAGGTCAGAAGCCGCGCTCGCCCTGTGTTGCCGGAGGTGGCGGTGGCGGCGGTGGTGGAGGCGCCGGGCAGGTCGCCGCCACTTCGATCACCGATCCGTCCGGACAGGTCTGCGTTGCGGGAGGCGGCGGTGGAGGTGCGACAGCGGGCGGAGGCGGCAGAGCGGCGCGGCCAGCCCCGAACTTGTACGTTGCGCCGAGCATCCAGCGGCGACCGTACCGCTGGTAGTCGATGACCTGCAAGTCCTGACCCGGGTTGGTAGTCACGAACGGCTCGTTTGTGAGGTTGAGGCCCTGCAGATAGACCGAAAGCCCGTTCAGGAAGCCCCGGCTGAAGTCGTAACCGATCTGCGCATCGACGATTGTCTCCGGCTTCGCCTCCCGGAACACGTTGTTCTGAGCGAAGCCTGAGACCTCTCCCTGGAATTTCGAGCGATAGCGCACGCTGCCGCGCGCGTTGAAGCCCCACTTCTCGAAATAGAGCGTACCGTTGGCTACCCATTTCGAATAGCCGGGCAGCATCGAGGCTGGAGCGCCGGGATAGATGTGGACCTTGGACTCGGTCCAGCCGACGCCGCCAGTCAACCCGAAGCCGTCGAGCGCGTGAACGAAATCGCCAAGCGGGAGCGTCGCGCCCAGCTCGGCGCCATACATCTTGCCGCCGCTGACGTTGTACGGCCGCTGGATGAAGCCGTTCGTGATCCCAGAGGGCGGCAGGTAGTTCGGCGCCGTCGGATCGGTCGTCTGCCACGTCGCCGGGATCGGAAAGCCGGTAAAGTCGAACGGAACATTGGGAAGGCTCTGCTCGACGACGAACGTGTCGAAATATTTGTAGAACAGCTGCAGCGACACGTAACCCTTCGTTCCGAAGTACTTCTCGAAGCTCAGGTCCGCTGCATTCGCGCGGTACGGCCGCAACTCGGGATTGCCGCTCTTTGCGCTCAGGTACGACTGGTTGACGCCGTTCACGATCAACTGGTTCGCGGTGGTTTCGATAGCGACGCGCATCGAATCCATGCGCGGGCGCTGGACTTCGCGAGCAAGGCCGGCACGGATGACCCAGTCGTTCGGAAAGCGGAACGACAGGTTCATGCTCGGCAAAACGTCCCAATATTTCGCGCCAACGCTAGTCGGCGTAAGGACAGCAGGGGGTCCGCCCGAAATACTGAACCCATTCGAGAGCTGATCGGTGTGGACCGCCTGAACGCCGATGTTGCCAGTCAGCTCGGCCGAGCCGACGTGCGATCGAATGTCGGCCTGCACATAGACCGTCCCCAGCTTCTCACGAACGTTATAGGCCTTGGCCGGGACATCCGGATGCAAATTGTTCGATACAAGCGTGTAAATCCCGTCGTTGAGCAATTGCTGTGGATCAAACGCCAGCGTGTGACCCAGGCCAATCCAGCTAAAATCCGCCGGACTCAGCTGATACTGTTGCGGAAGCACCAGATTGCGAAGCGTTGGGTCGCTGAACTGGACAAATGCCTCGTCGGGAGTCAGCGACTTCTTGTGGTTGGTATAGTTGGCGCCGAAGCTCACGCGTGAGAGGAAGCTGGAGTTCAGGTCCTTGGAAATCTCGGGATGAACCTGCCAGATGCGGTCGTTGACGATACGGTTGTTCCAATAACCAGGCCGCAGCGCCCCGTTCGGGGCCAGACCACCCCAGCCGCGCGGATCGGTGATGAAGATCTGGTTGGGATCCGAGTAATCAAGATTGTGGCTCGTAAAGACGGTGCCGGTGTCGCCCGTCACAAAACTGAGGGTGTCACCGGGACCGGACAAATTGTAACCGGTGCCCGCGTAGGTCTCGAAGACTAGTTCGTTACGCTTGGTCTTGTTCCAGCTGAGATCCAGGAACCCGTGCCAGCCGTCCGGGCCATCGTAACGGTTGTTCCAACCGACCGAATAGAGTTTGGCATGACGCGGCTGCAAGACGTTGCGGACGACTCCGACGACATTCGCGTACGTACCAGCCGTTATGAGTCCGTCCGAAGCGGTGAAACCCGGCTGCAAGACTTCATGCGGCCCTCCCTGTCCCCACTGCAGCGGGACCTCGATGCCGCGCGCGATCTGGTCGTCCTTGAAGCTCGAATAGAAGCCGTCGACCGTCGATGTCCAACTATCCGTCGGCTTGAATTCCGCCGTTCCCGTAAGGCCAAGGCGCTTGAGTTCCGTCGACCTTGAATAGGACTTCAGTCCGCCGACCACCTTGTTCCCGCCAGGGCCATCGGCATAGCCCCAAGCGTTGAACTCCTGGATCTCATAGGGCTCATCGTTCCAGCTCGCCGCGAGCGAGATGCCGGCCCGGCCATCCGCGAACTGGTCCACGTAGACGCCGTTCACGCGATAGCCGTACTTCTTAGCGTCGGGGTTGAGCTTGCCGATGTCCGGATAAACGGCGCGACCACCGATCGAGATTACGCGCTTGCCATATTCAAGCGGACGGATGGTGCGCAGGTCGATCGTGCCGGCAAGTCCCTGGCCAATGACCGAGGCGAGCGGAGTCTTGTAGATATTGACCTGGTTGATGACCTCGGCCGGGTACTGATCGAACTGGACGGCGCGGTTGTCGCCGGTCGACGTCTGTTCGCGTCCATTCAGAAGAGTGGTCGAATAGTCAGGACCGAAGCCGCGGATAGAGATCACGTCGGCGCGGCCGGACAGCCGCTGCGAAGTGATGCCGGGCAGACGCGCGATGGCTTCGCCGATCGATGCGTCGGGCAATTTGCCGATGTCTTCGGCGCTCACCGATTCGACAATTTGGTCAGACCGCTTCTTCTTATTCACGGCACTCTGCAGCGAAGCGCGGAAACCGGTGATGACGATCGTGCCCTGGTCGGCCTGCGGAGCCGGATTCGCCCCTTGATCCGACTGCTGCGCCGCCGTTGCTGCGCTCGCAGCGCCCGTGACAGCAGGATTCGCGTCCTGCGCCCAGGCCGGCGTGGTCGCAACGATTAGCGCAAGCGGACTTGCCGCCGCGATGAGAAGCGAGCGCGAAGAAATGCTGGTCATCGATTCAATCCCCCTCGAGCCGGCGCACGAGGCGCCGGGGACACAGAAATTCAAAGGGGTATGGACCCCTCTCCCGACGCTAGAGATATCAGAGTGTTGCGAGAGCGAAACGGCAGAAACGCCGATACCACGGCTGTACATACGTATTCAGCATGATAGCGTTGCCTGCATGACACAGAGGCGGCCGACCTCGTTCGACATTGCCGCGCTTGCGGGCGTGTCCCAGCCCACGGTCTCTCGCGCGCTTTCGGGCAGTGCCTCTGTCAGCGAGGAAACTCGACGCCGCGTGCTCGAGGCGGCCGAGCAGCTCCACTACAAGGTCGACAAGAATGCCTCGGGCCTGAGACGCCAGCAGTCGAAGACTCTCGCGCTTCTGTTCTTCGAGGAATGGCCCGAGGACGCGCTGATCAATCCCTTCTATTTGTCGCTGGTCGGACCGATGGTGCGCCGCTGCGCCGAGCACGGCTACGATTTGCTGATCTCATTCCAGCAACTCTCGTCGGACTGGCACGTGGATTATGAGGATAGCCGTAAGGCCGACGGAATCATCCTGCTCGGCTACGGCGATTATCTCGAACATCGGCCGCGGCTCGAGCGGCTGGTGGCGCGGGGCGCGCATTTCGTGCGCTGGGGATCGGCGGGAGAGGGGTCGCTCGGCACCACTGTCTCGTCCGACAATGAGCAGGGCGGCTTCGACGCGATCACGCATTTGCTGCAGCAGGGGCGGCGCAAGATCGCCTTCGTCGGCACTGCGGGCCCTGGTTTTCCCGAAGTTCACGAGCGTTGGCGCGGCTACTGCCGGGCACTGCGGGCAACCGGGATCGAGCCGGACGAACGCCTTCGCGCGGATGCTGCGCCGGATGAGGGCGAGGGCCGCGCGGCCGCCGAGCGTCTGCTCGCACGCGGAGTCGAATTCGACTCCATTTTTGCCGCGAGCGACGTCGCCGCGATCGGCGCAATGCATGCCTTGCAGCAAGCTGGTCGCATCGTCCCGCAAGCGGTCGCGATCGTTGGTTTCGACGACATTCCCGCCGCGAGCCTTGCGAGTCCGCCGCTCACGACCGTGACGCAGGATGCGCACCATGCGGCGGAGGCGCTGGTCGATGCATTAATCGAGTCGATCGAGACCGGCTCCGCACGTGATCGCGTGCTCCCGGTTCGCTTGACCGTGCGCGAATCAAGCATCTCGCACTGACGCTTGCCAGCATCGCGCCTGGCCCTAGTCTCCGCCACAATGGATGACGGTCTCACTCGCCGCGAGATGATCGGCGCAAGCGCGCTGGCCGCGTGCCTTGCGGGCTCTTTTGGCGTAGATGCGCAAGCGCAGGTGCTGCCGTCGCCGGATGCCAGCGCGCGCCGGCGCATGCGCCTCGAGCATTGGCGATTTCACCTTGGTCACGCCGCCGACGTCGAGAAAGATTTCGGCTTCGGCCGCGACCAGCGCACCTTCGCCAAGGCGGGCTGGGAAACGGCCGATGCGTCCAGCCTTAAGTTCGACGACAGCGGTTGGGCTGAAGTGATCGTGCCGCACGACTGGGCGGTCGCGCTGCCGTTCGCACCGCCGAAGGCTCCGCCGGGCAAGGACAATAACGATGCGCGCGCAGCGCACGGCTTCAAAGCGATCGGCCGGGACTTTCCTGCAAATAGCGTCGGGTGGTACCGGACGCCGATCGCTGTAACTGCCGCTGACAAGGGCCGCTGTATCTGGCTCGAGTTCGACGGCGTGTTCCGCGACGCGATCGTCTTCGTGAACGGCTATATCGTGCATCGCAACGCGAGCGGTTATGCGCCCTTCAGCGTCCGCATCGACGAGTTCCTTGATTATGACGGCGGCCCCAATGCCGTGACCGTCCGCTGCGACGCGACGCTCGGCGAAGGCTGGTTTTACGAGGGCGCAGGGATTTACCGTCACGTCGATCTCGTCGCCGCCGAGCCTGTCCACATTCCGCAATTGGGAACGTTCGTGCGTACCGAGCTTCGCTCCGACGGCGCGCTGGTCCACACGTCCACGGAGGTCCTCAACAGCGGCTCGACACCGGCCTCGGCAGTGCTGCGCCAGTCCATTCTTGGGCCGCGCACCAATACGGCCTTGCCCGACACGACGCTCAAGCTCGCGCCCGGTGAACGGCGCGTGATTGAACAGGAGGTGCTGGTCAAAACGCCGCAATTCTGGTCACTCGAGGAGCCCAACCTCTACACACTCCATTCGCAGCTCGAGTCCGGCGGGACACCTATCGACGATTTCCAAACGCGCTTCGGAATCCGCAGCATCAAGTTCGACGCGGAGCGCGGCTTCTTCCTCAACGGCAAGCCGGTGAAGCTGCTCGGCACCTGTAACCATCAGGACCATGCCGGCGTCGGCACCGGCATCCCCGACACGCTGCATCGCTGGCGCGTGGCTCAGCTCAAGGAGATGGGCTCCAACGCCTGGCGCAGCGCGCACAACCCGCCGGCGACTGCACTGCTCGAAGCCTGCGACGAGATGGGCATGCTGATGATCTGCGAGCAGCGGATCAACAGCAGTAGCGACGAGGCGCTCTCAGAGCTCGAGCGCATGATCCGCCGCGATCGCAATCATCCGTGCGTGATCCTCTGGTCACTTGGTAATGAGGAGCCGCACCAGGCGACGGATCGCGGCGCACGCATCAACGCCGAGCTGCAGGAGCATGTGCGGCGGCTCGATCCAACGCGGCCGACCACCTTCGCGATGGACAAGGGCTGGGATACCGGTGTCGGGCGCGTCGTTGACGTGCTCGGCTTCAACTACCGCACCAACCAGATCGAGGCCTATCACGCGCGCCATCCGGAGCAGCCGGTCTACGGCTCCGAGACGGGAAGCACCGTGGCGACGCGCGGCGAATATGCCAACGATCCAAAACGGCACATCCTGCGGGCCTACGATACCGAACATCCCTGGTGGGCAACCACAGCGGAGGAATGGTGGACCATCGCCGCCGAACGCCCTTACATCTCGGGCGGCTTCGTCTGGACCGGCTTCGACTATCGCGGAGAGCCGACGCCTTTCGCCCAATTCCCGAGCATCAGCTCGCAGTTCGGCATCCTCGACACGTGCGGCTTCCCCAAGGACGATTATTATTACTACCGCGCCTGGTGGCGGCCCGATCGGCCGCTGGTGCACCTGCTGCCGCACTGGAATTGGCCGGGACACGAAGGCAAACCGGTTGAGGTTTGGGCGCAAGGCAATACGGAGGAGGTGGAGCTGAGGCTCAACGGCCGCTCGCTCGGCCGTAAGCCAATGCCCCGCAATCGCCACCTCGAATGGCGCGTGCCCTATGCGCCGGGGCGGCTGGAGGCGATCGGCTACAATCGCGGACGAGTCGCGGCGCGCGACGTGCGCGAGACGACCGGCGCACCTCACGCTGTCCAACTTCTCGCCGATCGGCGCATCGCACGAGGCGGCGAGGCCGTGATCCTCAACGCCGCGGTGGTCGACAGCCGCGGCCGCGTCGTTCCGACGGCAAGCAACCTGCTGCGGTTCGCGGCGAACGGCGGCGAGATCATCGGCGTCGGCAACGGCAATCCGAACAGCATTGAGCCGGACGTCGCGTCGCAGCGGCGGGCCTTCAATGGCTTCGCCCAGGCGATCCTGCGCGTCGGCCGGGCTTCTGGACCGGTTGACATCTCGGTTTCCACTCAGAGCCTTGCGAGCGCACGTTTGAGGATCGCTGCCTTATGAAGCTTCGGCACCTCGCCGCTGCGCTCATCGCTGTCGCATCGACTGCCGTGCAGGCCGGACCGCCCGCTCCGCCGCCGCCGGGCGGCCTCTATCTCGGCGGGGACCTTAGCTACGTGAACGAGATGGAGGATTGCGGCGCGGTCTACCGGTTGCACGGCAAGCGCATTGATCCGTTCAAATTGCTCAAGCGCGAAGGCGGGAACATCGTCCGCGTGCGCATCTGGGTGAATCCGACCTGGACCAAATACAGTACTTACTCTGACGTGCTCAAGACCATCGGCCGCGCGCATGCCGCGGGAATGCAGGCATTGCTCGATTTTCATTATTCAGACGACTGGGCCGACGGCGGCAAGCAGATCGCGCCGGCGGCTTGGGCAAAACTCACGACCGATGAGCAGGCGAAAGCATTACACGATTACACGCTCGACACTTTGCGCAAGCTGGATGCGGACGGCGCGATGCCGGAGATGGTCCAGGTCGGCAACGAGACCAACCCCGAGCTGCTCGGCGGCAAGGTTCCAGGCCCGCCGATTAATTGGGAGCGCAATGCGCGGCTGCTCAACGCCGGCATCATTGCGGTCCAGGAAGCCGGCCGCACCGGTTCGATTGCGCCGCGGATCATGCTCCACATTGCGCAGCCGGAAAATGTGCTGCCGTGGTTCGATGCGGCGACCAAGGCGGGCGTCAAAGGCTACGACCTGATCGGCATCAGCTATTATAAGAAATGGTCGAAATACTCGCTCCAGCAGCTGAAGGCGACCATCGCCGAGGCGAAGCGCCGCTACCGCAAGGACGTGATCGTGGTCGAAACCGGCTATCCCTTCACACTCAAACGAGCCGACACGGCGAACAATTTGCTAGGCGAGGACGCGCTGATCCCCGGCTATCCCGCGACCCCCGAAGGCCAGCGCCGCTTCATGGTCGCAGTGACGCAGCTGACGATCGAGGCTGGCGGCATCGGCGTCGTCTATTGGGAGCCCTATTGGGTCTCCACCCGGTGCGGCACGCGCTGGGGCAAGGGTTCCGACTGGGAAAATGCGACCTGGTTCGATTACCGCAGGCACGAGGCACTGCCGGTGTTCGAATGGTTGCGCCACAAGTACCGCCGTTCCAAGCCCGGCGAGCGCGGTTAGATCACCACCACGTCGCATAAAGCGCGATCAGGATCAGGATCACGCCGAGGCCGCCGATGTTGAACACGCTCGGTGTCCGGAAGCTCACGCCTTCCATCGTCACTCGGTTGGCGTCGCCGCGGCCAGGCAAGAGGAGCGAGATCACGACAGCGAGGCAGAGGCTGATTAGGAACACGATGCCCATCCGGTCGAGGAAGGGCAGGTCGGGCGTCCACATTTTGAACACGTAGGATAGCAGCACCGACGCCACCGCAGCAGCGATCGCACCCGCCTCCGTCGCGCGCTTCCAGAACAGGCCGAGCAGGAAGATTACCGTGATACCCGGCGTGAAGAAGCCGGAGAATTCCTGGATGAACTGAAAGGCCTGGTCGGACTTGCCGAGCAAAGGCCGCGCCATCAGCAGCGCGATGACGACCGCGAGCGCGGCGACGACGCGCCCGACGAGCACGAGATGTTTCTCCTCGGCGATGCTCTCGGCTTTGTCGTCCTCGGCGCGAGTCCGCTCGCCGCGGAACTTGGCGTAGAGGTCGAGGGTGAAGATGGTCGCGATCGAGTTCACCTTGCTGGCGGTCGAGGCGACGATCGCGGCGACCAGCGCCGCGAACACCAGTCCGAGCAGCCCTGGCGGGAGCAGCCGCATCATCGTCGGATAGGCTTCATCCGGCTTGGCCAAACCAGGTGCGAGCACGACCGCGGCGATCCCAGGGAGCACGACGATTACCGGCATCAGCAGCTTCAAATAAGCCGCAAACACCACGCCCTTCTGCGCTTCCCCGATGTTCTTCGCGGCCAGCGCGCGCTGGACGATATATTGATTGAAGCCCCAATAGCTGAGGTTCGCGATCCACATCCCGCCGACGAGGACGGAAATTCCCGGCAGGTCCTTGTAAAAGGGATTGTCGCGCGAGAGGATCATGTCGAAGTGGCTTGGGACGCGCTCGGTGAGCATTGCGAAACCCGCAAGCACGCCTTGCCCGCCACTGATCTTGTCAAGCGTCAGATAGGAGACGACGAGGCCGCCCATCACGAGGAGCGCGACCTGGACGATGTCGGTCCGCGCGATCGCCTTGAGACCGCCGTAGAGCTGGTAGACCAGAGCAAATGCGCCGAGCCCGATCAGCGCAACATCCTGATTGACGCCGGCGACTTTGTTCACTGCGATCGACCCCAGCCAGATGATCGAGGTGAGGTTCACGAAGATGTACAGCGCGAGCCAGAACAGGGCCATGATGATCGGCAGCACTCGGCCGTACCGCTGCTCGAGGAACTGAGGCATCGTGTAGATCTTGTTGGTGAGGAAGATCGGCAGGAAATATTTGCCGACGATCAACAGAGTCAGCGCCGCCATCCATTCGTAGGACGCGATCGCAAGACCGATCGCGTAGCCCGAGCCCGACATTCCGACGATCTGCTCGGCGGAGATGTTGGCCGCGATGAGCGAAGAGCCGATCGCCCACCACGGCAGGTTCTTGGACGCGAGGAAGTAGTCGGACGTGTCCTTCTCGTGCCCCTTCTTCTCGCGCGCGACCCATTGCGCGAGGCCGAAGATGCCGATTGCGTACAGAATGACGACGGTGAGATCGATCGTCGACAGGCTCATCCGCTTCCCTCCCCGAACTGTGCGGCGAACTTATACGAGGCGAAACGGCTGTCTACCGGCAAGTGCATTCGTATGCAGGAAGGCGAACACGGATTGCGCCTTTCACGGCGCGCTGTCAGCTTGACGGCCGGGAGAGTGACGAATGAACAAGGCGATAGCGCTGGAAAAGCCGCGGCAATCGCTCGCCGGGCTGTGGAACATCTCCTTCGGCTTCTTCGGGATCCAGATCGGCTTTGCGCTCCAGAATGCGAACATGAGCCGCATCTTCCAGACGCTCGGCTCGAGCCTCGATGACCTGCCCTGGCTATGGGCCGCCGCACCGCTCACGGGGTTGCTGGTGCAGCCGATCATCGGCCACATGTCCGACCGGACCTGGCTCGGGCGGCTGGGGCGACGGCGGCCTTATTTCGTCGCGGGCGCGCTGCTCGCCGCGCTGTCGCTGTTCCTCATGCCTTTGTCGTCAGTGCTGCTGATGGCCGCTGTGCTGCTCTGGACGCTCGACGCCAGTCTCAACATCTCGATGGAGCCGTTCCGAGCGTTCGTCGGAGACATGCTGCGCAAGGATCAGCACACCGCCGGCTATGCAGTGCAGACCGCCTTCATCGGCGCTGGCGCAGTGGTCGGCTCGATCTTCCCCGAGCTGCTCGACAAATGGGGCGTGTCCAACACGGTCGCCGGCGGCGGCATCCCCGACACGGTCCGCTATAGTTTTTGGTTCGGCGGCGCCGCGCTCTTTCTCGCGGTGCTGTGGACTGTCCTGACGACTCGCGAATATTCGCCAGAAGAGATGGGTCGGTTCGGCGAAAGTGCCGAACATGCCGACGACGAGGCGACAATGGCCATGCTTGCGCATCGGAGCTTCGGTACGAGCGTCGTGTGGATCGCAATCGGCATCTTCGTTCTGTTCGCCGTTCTGCAGTGGCGACTTGAAAAAGAAGTCTATCTGCTTGGCGGATTGCTCATCGCTTATGGCATCGCCAACGCGGTCGGCATCGGCCTCGCGAGGCGCGGTGCGAGGAGCAACATGCTGGCGAACATCGTCGGCGATTTTTCCGGAATGCCAAAACTCATGAAGCGGCTCGCACTCGTGCAGTTCTTCAGCTGGTCGGCGCTATTCATCATGTGGATCAACACGACACCGGTAGTCGCTCGCAATTTCTACCATTCGCCCGATCCGGCGAGCGCGGGCTATCAGGACGCGGGCAATTGGGTCGGCGTGCTTTTCGCGGTCTATAACGGCATCGCTGCGATTGCCGCGCTAGCACTGCTCCCACTGCTTGCACGCGCACTCGGCAAGGCGCGCACGCACATGATCTGCCTTCTGGTGGGCGCGGCCGGCTATGCCACCTTCTTCCTGATCAAAGATCCAAAGATGCTGATCATCTCGGAGATCGGGATCGGAATCGCCTGGGCATCGATCCTCGCCATGCCCTATGCGATCCTCGCGTCTAGTCTGCCGCAGCGGAAGCTCGGCATCTACATGGGCCTGTTCAATGTCTTCATCGTCGTGCCGCAGCTCCTCGTCGCGACGGTGATGGGCTCGATCATGAAGACCTTTTTCCCCGACCAGCCGATCTGGACGATGCTCGCTGCCGCGATCGTCATGGGTGCTGCAGCAATTTCGATGCTGTTCGTGCCCGAGCAACGGGGATAACGCCTGTTCCGCGGCCGCTCGCCGGTCTATCGATCCGGCAATGGACGGAGGAACAAGGAGCATATTGATCGTTGGCGGCGGGACCGCCGGCTGGCTCTCGGCCGCCTATCTCGCCAAGGCGCTCGCGCTGCGCGACAATCCGCACCTCACGATCACGCTGCTCGAATCCCCGGACATTGGGATCATCGGAGTGGGGGAGGGCACTTTTCCGACGATCCGCGAGACCTTGCGTTTCCTCGACATCGACGAACGCAAGTTCATTCGCGAATCCTCGGCGACCTTCAAGCAGGGCATCCTCTTCACCGATTGGCTCCATGAGCCGCGCCCCGGCAAGCGGCACCGTTTCTTCCACCCGTTCGAAGCGCCCTTCTACTCGGAAGAGACGAGCCTCGTGCCCTATTGGCTTCTCCAGGAGTCCAATGCGCGGCCGTCTTTCGCCGAGGCGGTGACCATCCAGAATCGCGTCGCCGGAGCCAAGCGCGGGCCGAAACGGCTCGGTGAACCGGATTTCGACGGGCCACTCAACTACGCCTACCATATCGATGCCCGGAGCCTGGCGCGTCTGCTTGCGGAGCGTGCACAGGAGCTTGGCGTCGTTCACCTGGCCGGCGAACTCGAACATGCGGAACTCGGACGCGACGGCGCTATCGAGCGCGTCTTGCTCAAGGGCGGCAGCGAGCTGCGCGCGGATCTCTATGTCGACTGCAGCGGCTTTCGGGCGGAGCTGATCGGACGCGCGCTCATTAGCCCGTTCCGGTCGGTCCGCGACTGCCTGTTCGCCGACCGGGCGGCGGTGTGCAAGGTGCCCTACGAGGACCCCGAAGCACCAATCGAAAGCTATACGCTCGCCAACGCCCACGAAGGTGGCTGGACCTGGGACATCGGGCTGGCCGGCGCGCGCGGCATCGGTTGCGTCTATTCGAGCGACCATGTCGGCGACGAGCGCGCTCTAGACATCCTCCGCGATTATGTCGGACCCGGGTTCGACGAAGGTTCGGCGCGATTGCTGTCGTTCGACCCGGGCTACCGCGAGCGGCAATGGGTGGGCAATTGCGTTGCGGTCGGGCTGTCGGCGGGGTTTGTGGAGCCACTCGAGGCGACGGGGCTCGTCTTGATCGAGGCGGCGGTCGGCATGATCGCCGAGCTGTTCCCGCATCACGGGCCGCTCGACGCTCCCGCGCGGCGCTTCAATCAGCTGATGACTGCGCGCTTCGAGAACATCGTCAAGTTCCTGAAGCTACACTATTGCCTCTCGCAGCGCGCCGAGCCCTTCTGGCGGGAGAACGCGGATCCGGCGACGATACCCGACGAGCTGCAGGAGCTGTTGAGGCAGTGGCGCTACCGCCCGCCGGGACGCTTCGACTTCATCCTCGACGTCGAGTCCTTCGCTTTCTTCAACTACCAGTACATTCTCTACGGAATGGAATTCCAAACCGACCTTTCCGCCGGCCGCTCGGATTTTCCCAACGT
>Ga0207674_10000615_pt1 | contig 46774 bp, 40 predicted proteins | sample KBSCornC72_FD_184303 | JGI IMG/M metagenome (GOLD analysis project Ga0207674, IMG submission 184303) | Corn rhizosphere microbial communities from Kellogg Biological Station, Michigan, USA - KBS Corn C7-2 (SPAdes) (version 2) | ecosystem: Host-associated > Plants > Roots > Rhizosphere > Soil ... | reverse complement strand
TCGGCGAAACGCCTTTTTTCAACAGCCACAGGCGTTGCTACTCATTGACCCGGCCCGGCATCCCTTTTTCATCGAGAAGCCTCAGGCCGAAGTACCATGCAACCGCGTTGACGGGTACTGAGAGCACCACACCCCACGTGAGTCCGAACACGGCGGCAAGGAGAATCCCAGGAACGAGGAGTACTAGGCCGAACGCTGGCCGAATATTCGAGTGGATGTTGGTGAACTGTGGAATCAGAACCCCCAGCAACTGGAGGACTGAGAAAAGAAGCCAGAAGCCAATCTTGGCGTTCCTGACCGTTTTTCACGTTCGCAAGTCTACCCTGGCGGACTCAATCGATTTAATCGCATTTTAAGAGGGCGGCCCTTTGAGTAGGTTGATGTTCGGAGAACCACCTACGAAAGGAGCACCATGATAAGCGCTAAAAGGTATATTTGGGATGAATGTTCATCAAGCAACGATCTCAGTAGCAGGATTGATTTCCCGGGGGAAGACCGTGATGGAATCGATTCTGGAGACCAAAGCTTCTACTCTCCTGGAGTTTCTGGCGGTCGGGTAACGCCAAGACGATGATGACGCAGACAGAGCTTGCGATCATTGACGGCGAAGATGACGATGAGATCGGGGGGCTTAAGTTCGAGGGATTCAGCCAGGAAATTTTTCTTCGCTATTGTTCGCTGCATCAGACGCCTTTTTGAAGAGGCGGAAAATAGGCAAAATGCTGTGACGCCGATCGCACTAGCTCGTGATGTTTAGCGCGGATCTGCCACGTCGAACTAGAGATACTTTGGATTGATGCTGAAGGATGGGATGTATGGAATGTGGACGTTGCAAGTCGCAGAACTGTGGGATTTTCACTGGCGAGATTGCAATTCACTTCGCCGCGCGCGATGGAGTGAACAAACCCGGATAACTCGGTTCCAGGAATGACTCCCCAGCCAGAATCGAGGTACATACGTCAAGCGATGAGGTCAGGTTCGGAACGCAGCAGCTTCAGCATTGACGAGAAATTGAAAAGGCATTCGCCTCAGTCAGAGCTTCGCTCGACCACAAAGGGCCCTTCCTTATCGCCCGTTCCTTCACCATGACAAAGAACACAGGTACTAAGATCAGCACGTGAATTGTTGACGTGATCATTCCGCCAACAACGGGCGCGGCGATCGGTTTCATGACATCGGAACCGATACCGCTCTCCCAAAGAATGGGCACGAGGCTAGCTAGCACCGCCGTTACAGTCATCAACTTGGGGCGGAGGCGCTGTACGGCGCCTTCAATCGTTGCGCGTTCAATCTCCTCCGCTGAAAGCTCGATGCCAGTCCGAATCCGTCGATTCAGCGCCTCGTGAAGGTAAACGACCATCACAACCCCAGTTTCAACGGCAATACCGAAGAGCGCAATGTAACCCACCCACACCGCAACACTGAAATTGTAGCCGAGCAGCCACTGCAGCAGGAATCCCCCACTCATGGCATACAGAGTCGGGAATATGAGTACCAGTGCCTCGGTAACTGAACGAAAAATCATGTACAGCAACATGAAGATTGCGAAGAAGACTACCGGCAATATGAGTTTCAGACGTTGTCTCGCGCGCAACTGGAACTCAAATTCCCCAGACCACCGATAGTTGAAACCGCTCGGCAACCTTAATTCACGAGTCAACAATTTGTTCGCCTGATTAACATAACTGCCATAGTCGTCTGTTTTGAGGTCAATGAAAACGTAGCCTGTAAGCTGCCCCCCTTCGTCGCGAATCATCGCTGGACCACGCGAAAATGATAGCCTTGCTACCGACTTTAGAGGTACTTGCACGCCCGAAGGGGTGGCCACAAGCACTCGCCCCAACTCGTCCGGCGTATCCCGAAAATCTCGTTGATATCTGACGTTGATCGGGTATCGTTCGCGGCCTTCGACGTTCTCGGTGATGTTTTCACCTCCGATGCCTGACTCGACCGTTTGTTGCACATCTTGGACCGTCATTCCGTAGCGAGCAGCTTCCGAACGGTTGACATCAATGTTGAGATAGAGACCTTGCGAAACCCGTTCGGCGAACACTGCTCTGGTTTGTGGCAACTTATAAAGTATCTGCTCAATGCGAGCGCCAGCGGCCTGAATCCCTTCCATCGTTCGCCCTTGGACCTTTATTCCGATTGGAGTTTTGATTCCGGTGAGTTGCATGTCGAGGCGATTCTGGACGGGCATAGTCCACGTGTTCGACAAGCCCGGAAATTGCAGCTTGGCATCAATTTCGGATATCAACTTTTCGTAGGTCATGCCAGGGCGCCATTGCTCACGAGGCTTGAGCATGATTGTCGTGTCATACATATCGAGGGGTGCGTTGTCAGTTGGACTGTCGGAACGGCCGACAGTGCCAAAAACACTATCCACTTCGGGGAAACTGCGGATGACACGGTCTTGCTCTTGCAAAAGCTGAGTCGCCTGGTTGATTCCAATTCCGGGAAGCGAAGTTGGCATATACAACGCTGATCCTTCATACAAGGGGGGCATGAACTGGCTGCCGAGCCGAAAAGAAAGCGGAATTGTTATCGCAAGGAAAATCAGATTGACTGCTATCGTCAGCCAGCGGTGACGTAGAGCCCAACGAAGAATCGGCATGTAGATGCCCTGACTGATCCTCGAGAAGGGGTTCTGCGATTCGGGTCGCAGCTTTCCGCTGATGAAATACAGCATAAGTGCAGGAACAACAGTGATCGACAGCAAAGACGAAAACGCGACGGAGAGAGTCTTCGTCCAAGCCAATGGACGGAACATTCTTCCTTCCTGAGCTTCCAGCAAGAACACCGGGAGAAAAGATACCGCAATAATAAGGAGTGAGAAGAAAAGCGCCGGCCCAACTTGCTTGGCTGCGTCAATCAGGATCTGACGTCGTTGTGTCTCGTTCACTCTGCCCGCTTCGGAGAGATGTCGGTACCCATTCTCCACGATGACAAGTGAGGCGTCGATCAGGACGCCAATTGCAAGCGCGAATCCTCCTAAGGACATGATGTTGCTGCTAATGTGAAGGAAGTACATCGGAATGAAAGCTGCCAGCAAGGCAACTGGCAGAGTCAGAATAGGAATCAATGCCGAGCGAAAGTGAAACAGAAAGAATATCGTCACCAAGCTGACCACCACGCATTCCACCAAGAGGTCGCGCTGAAGTGTTCGGATAGATTCGCTAATCAGACCTGAACGGTCATAAGCGGCATGGATTTCGACTCCGAGCGGGAGACTAGGAGCGATTTCCGCGACTCTTGCCTTGATTCCATTGATGACGTTTAGGGCATTCTCGCCTGCTCGCATTACCACGATTCCGCCAACTGCCTCTCCTTCTCCCTGCCACTCCGCGACGCCCTCACGGATGTCGGGCCCGAACGTGACAGTGCCCAAATCGCGCAACAGTACTGGCGTACCGTTTTTCGCATTGACAGGAACTTGTTCCAGGTCATTGAGCGAGGTTAGATAGCCACGCCCGCGAACTATGTAGCGTGCGCCATTCATTTCGAGCACACGCCCGCCAACTTCATTGGTGCTAGCGCGAACCCGTTCGATTACTGTCGAAAGCGGAATTCCGTAGGCCAGCAATTTGTTGGGATCAAGCTGAACCTGGTACTGCTTTACGAATCCACCGATGGTCGCTACCTCTGCGACTCCGGGGACGGTTTCCAGCTGATATCGTACTTGCCAATCTTGCAGTGCACGTAAATCCGCGAGACTGTGCTGGTGTGTGTGGTCAACCAGTACGTATTCAAACACCCACCCAACCCCGGTAGCGTCCGACCCGAGCATTGGCGTGGCGCCTTGAGGCAAACGGCCACCAAGTGCCTGAATGTATTCGAGGACGCGTGAGCGTGCCCAGTACAGGTCGGTTCCGTCCTGGAATACTACGAATACATAGGAATCGCCGAACATGGTCTGTGCCCGCACCGCTTTCACCTGCGGAGCAGCTAGCAATGTGGTAACGATCGGGTAGGTGACCTGATCCTCAATGAGGTTGGGCGGACGCCCTTGCCAGGGCGTGTGCACGATAACTTGCACGTCGGAAATGTCGGGGAGCGCATCGAGTGGAATGTGCCGCAGTGACCAGATCCCGGCGAGCAACAGGAACAAGACCCCGGTGAATACGAGGAATCGGTTTCGAGCGCACCATTCAATTACGCGAGAGACCATGGCTACATCCCTCCCGTCACGGTGAGGTTCACGAGCTTCGTTAAAACCAGCTTTCCACCCCGCTCGGCTGTGACCGTGACCTGCCAAGTGCCGCCAGAACCGAGCTCCATCTGGCCGCCGTATGTTCCGCTCTCTCTTTCATTGAGTTCAGCACCAGAATTCATCTCTGCCATACCCATCCCAGGCATGGCGGGCATATGGAATCGCACTGTGACTTTTGCGCCAGACAATGGTTTCTCATCCGAGGTTAGTTTTACCTGAAGATTGTTCTTGCCTTTGCGGGGAGGAGATGGATCCGTCGTTAGTTCGGCGAAAACCTGCTGTGCCATGCTCATCGCATTACCAGCACCGGCTGGAGGTGGGGCATACGCAACGGCGGCCGCTTGCAACTGGCTTTCGGAGTCGATGAGGAAGTTCGCGGACGTCGCAACTACATCACCAGCTTGTAACCCTTTCAGCACAACAAAGCCGTCATCGGTGTGCGTTCCGACCAGCACATCGCGCGGCTCAAAGTTTCCGTGTCCGCGGGAGACAAAAACCACCTGCCTCGTTCCCGCTTGCAGGACCGCAGAAGCCGGAACAAACAGTTGCCGTCCCAGGGGCGCCCTGAGCCGAACGTTTACGAACATCCCGGGCTTCAGCAACAGGTTGGGATTCGGCATCGTCAAGCGCACCCTGAGCGTGCGTGTAGTGGGATCCATTTGAGGCAACACTTGCTCAACGCGAGCATGGAACGTGCGGTTAGGATATGCGTCAACAGTGACTTCGGCTGGATCGCTGGGTTTCAGCTTGCCAGCATCTTCCTGAAAAATGTGAGCCTCAACCCAAACGCTCGTGAGGTCGACAATGGTGTAGAGGCGCACATCCGGCTGAACGTATGCGTTTGGTAATGCCATTCGCTCTATCACGTATCCAGACACAGGCGAAGCGAAAGTGAACTCGGTCACGGGCTTGCCAGAAGACTCGAGCCTCGAAATGTCAGCGTCCGAGAGGTCCCATTGCGAAAGTCGCTCGCGAGCTGAATGCAGCAGTGTGTCTGCACCTGAGGAAACACTTTGGAGCGAGCTGTGGCTTACCCGTTGCAAGTTGGCCTTTGCCAAAAGGTATTCCTGTTCGCTCGCGACGAGTTCTGGACTATAGATTGTGAAGAGTGGCTGGCCCTTGTTCACGAGCTGATACGTTGCACTGGCAAAAACCTCCTTAATCCAGCCTGCGTAGCGAGTCTGAACGTATGACAGGCGCCGTTCGTCCACTTCAACACTTCCGCTGGCCCGGATGTCGCTTTCGATGTTCTTGTACTCTACATGCCCAGTTCGCACACCAATGCTCTGCATCCGTTCTGGCGTCAACTCAATCCGTGTCAGCGGAGGAGCTGTACCTTCTGGAGGGGTGCCTGTGCTGAAGCCCTCCATGGGAGAATGCTCGACGGGAGCCTGTTCGGTCGCGGCAGGCTGGGACGATCTCGAAATCCAATAAACCGCTGCACCCAGAGCGATATTCAAGAGGACAGCCGCGATAAAGAGTTTGCGGTAGTTCATCGGAGTTCCTCCCCTATGAGACCTTCGATCCTAGCGATCGCCGACTCATGTTCAGCTAAGGTTCGTTCGCGTTCGATTGCGAGCTGCAGAGTGTCCGCGAACGAAGCAAGGAGGCCTTGGTATTCCTGCTTGCCGGCACGGTATCCGGCAAGGCCGGCATTGAGCGCGGCGTCGCTTTGAGGAAGCAGTCCATCCTCATATACCTTCAACTGCTCCTCTGAGGTTTGGGCAAGTGCGGTTTGTTCTCCCAGGTCGCTCTCTATCTGCTTGAGGCGAGATTCCTTCTCGGCCTGCGCCAATGCGAGCTTTGCTTCTGCCTCCCCTTCCATCGCACGAACACGAGAGCGGTTCGGCAGCTTGATCGAGAACGTACCCATGTAGTAGTCCCGAAAGTTGGAAGCCGTGTGCTGCCACATGTACTGAACCCCGAAATCCGGCTTTTTCTCGCTCTTCGCTAGATCTAGTGCAGCGTGCCGCTGCGCGATTCGTTCCGTACTGGTTTGTAAATCAGGGTTCTTCTCGCGGAGAGTTGCCCACAGGATTTCTGAGTCTGGCAGATGCCGCATTGCGAGTGGATCCACAATCAGATCGGGCGAGTTAGGCGAGCGATTGAGCAGGGCTTTCAATACAGCTTGCGATTCTGCCCTTTCGCGCCGTTGCATCGAAAGCTCGTTGAGCAGCTTCGTGCGTTGTAGCTGCGCTCGCAATAGGTCTTGCTGGGTTCCTGTGCCGACCCGATATCGTGCTTCGCTTGCTTGCTCGATCTGCTCGGCAGTCTGTTGGTTCTTTTCCAGAACGGAAATGATCGTTTGTGAAGCAGCCAGCTGAAAGTAGGCAAGTTTAAGCCGTGTCAGCACGTCCCAGACAAGGACGTCCTTCTCGGCGTTCGATATTGCGATTTCATGCCGTGCGACGCTCGCGCGCAACCCACGCTTTCCTGGATACGGAAATTCTTGCGACGCACCAAAGCCGATATAAGCGAAGTCGGTGTTGCTGTATCCCGCGAATGGCCGCGGGCTGCCGACCGCAAAGTGTTGCACCATTACTTCGGTGTCCGGCAGCACCGAAGCCTGTGTAGGGCCAAATCGTGAACTGTCGATCGCCCGCTCCGCGGCTTTGATCGCGGGATTGTTTTGCCGCGCTTCGGCAATCAGCGGCTTCAGACTGACACTGCCTTGGCCAAAGGCGGTAGCCACCAATACGTGCACAATGCAAAGATTTCTTATCTTCGTCATTTCTCCTCACACGCTCTTTAGGAAATGAGGTGGCGCGGAGACGTACGCATGCGTCTTCGCAGTGCAGCTGCGACGAAGAAAAGATCAGATTCTTAGAACGTTGTTTATCTTGAGAGGGCTTTCGGGCGGGGATTCGAATCCGTAAGCTACTCGCGGATTCGTCTGAACCGCGGGAGCGAAATCCGCTTGTACCAGTGCTGCTGCAGAGTACCCAACGTCCACTGTGCGAGTTATCGAGACGCTCGCCGCGTGTCGGGACACGGGATGCTGACAGCAGGAGTGCGAAGTCGGCATGGCCGATGTCTCGCATTCATGCGCCATCTTTTTGCAGCAATTCAGCTCCTCTGCTGACATTTGTCGGCCCGGCACCAGGCACGCCATGACCGGGGCAGCGATGATGGACATAATCAGGAGAAGCACCGCGAATTGTGACGTTCTGTGCAACATGACCATTCTACTATGGACGGTCAGATAAGGAAGCCCTTCGGCCGCCTTGATTTTAATAGTCGTCACTGCTTCCGGACAGCCGCATTCGCCATGTCTTCACGGAGAGCGGTTAACGCCTCTGTTTCATGCGTCTGTTCTGCAATCAATTGGGCCCATTTGCGCTGGCGCCTTGCGGAAGCGCTATCAGCAATTTCGCAGGGCGTTTGCTCGCAGCACGTACCAGAATGAGCAATCCAACCGGATACTAGGGCACCGGCACAGGGCCTGCTGTGACACCGGTCACAGATCAAAGTAGTTACACTCACGGGCCCACTACAAGAATACCGGCCATGGCGGAAAGGCGGATTCCCCTGTTGGGAGCAACAATGCCGTGGTCTTCAGCCCAAGCTTTGATTTTCGGGGCGGCTTTGCACGCCGACCAATAAGACGGCGGAGGAAGATGTTGTGTGAAGGGGGTGAATGTCATCGGCAGGATATATTTCCTTGAACAACGATCTATCTCATGATATTAAAAGCAACGAGAATCCGTACGTGGTCAGTTTTTTGTTTAGTTCCATTTTGCAAGGTGCAACTCTCGAATCTCGACCTTCGATCTACTTCGTGTAGTGAAGTGCTCGAGGCTGTGTGATTTGAATCACACACCTCTGTTACCCGAATCATGGGGCTTTCCACGCTCCAACGGTAGATTTCAGTCTGTTACTTGAGGAACGCACTTTGGAGGCTAGAATGCGCTTGTCTCGGCCTGCCGATTTTCTCTTCTCGTCTATCTTGACATCCGCCCTGCTGCTGACTTTTACCTGCCTGACCTGGTCCCAGGATGCAACGAAGACAGCTACTGGCGCCGCCAGTAGCGACGCTAAGGCCAGTTCCTCTGAATACGTCGGCACCGAAGTTTGTGTTACGTGCCATGCGGACCAGCAGAAGAGCTTCGAACACACCATCATGGGGAACGCCATGATGGTGCATCCGAAGACCTCGCAAGAAAAGCTTGGCTGCGAAGCCTGTCATGGTCCCGGAAAGGCCCATGTCGACGCAGGAGGCGGAAAAGACACGATCCCAATCCGCTTCACCAAAGATTCGAATACTCCGGTGGAGGAACGAAACGCCGCCTGCCTTTCCTGCCACACCAAAGGCAATCAGATGTTCTGGACTGGAAGCGCGCACGAATCCCGTGCAATGGCTTGTGTCGATTGCCACGAGGTTCACTACGGTAGCGTTGCCGAACGGTACGCGGAATTGGCGAGGCTGCCTGCCAGAGATCAGCGGTACGGCCAGCCCCTCACTGAACATGTCGGCACGAAAAAGACGCAGCCGGAATTGTGCCTGCAGTGTCACCAGATGAGGAGGGCGCAGCTGCAACGCTCTTCCCATATGCCGTATCGCGAAGGCAAAGTTACGTGCACGAGCTGTCATAACCCGCACGGAAGCCCCAACCAAGCCCAACTAATCCAGGCGACTTTGAACGAGAACTGTCTCAGTTGCCACACCGAGCGGCGGGGCCCGTTCCTTTGGGAGCACCCTCCGGTCATGGAAAATTGCGCGAACTGCCACGATCCCCACGGCAGCAGTAATCCACAATTGCTGAAGGTGCGAATGCCACGGGTTTGCGACTCCTGCCATGTCACGAGCCGCCACCCAACGCAGCCGCAACCGCTGCAATCAATCAAGAACTTCAACCGCGGATGCACGAACTGCCATTCCCAAATCCACGGATCGAATCACCCTTCGGGTAATGCATTTTTGCGCTAGCGAGGAGAGCGATGAAAAACGCGAGACGCACAAACTTAATCTTGCTGTTCGTGCTCCTGGTAGCACCGCTCGCATTGATTGGTCAGGACAAAGGCGCCGAGAGTCAGGAAAAGGGCAGCGACGAAAGCAAGCGCCCGCAGGTTGGAATCGTGGAATTCGGCGCTCGGGGGACGTGGGGAGAAGTATATGGGCGGCCAGATCTGCCGTTTACCCCGTCTCTAAGAAAATCGAAGTATGAAGAATATCGAGATCTGCGCGACGGTTTTTTCATCCCCAGAGCACGCTTGAACTGGGACAATGTGGCCGCAAAATACTTCGTCGATTTCCAGGCCGCGAAAGCGATGTATCGCGATCAGAGCTATTTGGCTACGTTCGGCGAGTGGAATCACTTTAAGATTCAATTCCGCTACGATGAGATCCCTCACCGCTACTCGAGCACCGCACGCACAATTTATACGGAAACCCACTCTGGGATCTTTCAGATTCCGCAGCTCACGCGAAATACTCTGCAAAACCTTGCAGCCACCGCCCCCACAAGTCTGCCCAGCACGATCCAGGGACAGATTGTTCCCGCCATGGCCTTCTACACTCCGGCGATTGAACGTCGCGCCGGGGCGATGTCTTTTCTTTACGATCTAACTCCAGACTGGGATATCCTCGCCTCTTATTCCGGCGAGCGTGAATCGGGCCGGCGTCCGATCGGCCTGATCTTCAACTCCAGTCCCAGCGCCTCCCTAACCGGCGGCTACGGTGCAGAAGTTCCCGAACCAATCGACTATTTCAACCATACCGTTAAGGTTCGGACGGAGTACGCTCGGAAGCGATGGGTAGTCCAAGTCGGATATCTCGGTTCGTTTTTTCAGAACAACATCAAAAACCTGATCTTCGAAAATCCTTTCCGAACGACTGATTGTCTGGCCCCAAACGGATGTACCAACGCCAGCCAGGGTCCTGCGATTGGCATGATGGATCTTTATCCCGCCAATAGCGCAAATTACATCACCTTCGCGGGATCATTCTTGTTGATGAAACATCTCCGGTTGCTTGCTAGCATAAACGCCGGTTGGCTGCGACAGAACGATCCTTTCGTGCCGTACACCTCGAATTCAGTACTGGAAGCATTGACCTCTCCGTTGCCGGCTGGAAGTTTGAACGGCGAAAAGCAGACTCTGGCCATGAACTACAAACTGATTGAAACAATCAGCAAGAGGTTCGAAATCAAGGCTGGTTATCGTCACTATGATTACAACAACAACACACGCGTGCTTAGTCTCACTCCGGTCGAAGGTGATGCCGGCCTTCCCGGCGCAGAAGAGAACACGCCATTTGGTTACAACAGGAAGAACGTCGAGGTCACCGGCAATTGGTACTTCGCAAAAAAGAGTACGGCGAAGATCGGTTACGAAGGCGAAATCATGGACCGCAGCAATCGGGATGTCGCACACTCGACTGAAAATGGTTTGGTGGCTTCAGTGGATACGACGCCGCACAAGGATCTGACGTTCCGCGCGTCGTACCGGTATTCTGTCCGTGATCCCGAGCATTACGATGATGACGAGGCCTCTGCGGTTTCCGGAGGGATTACGAACGACTCCGTGTTTAGCCGCCGCTTCGATGAAGCTGCCCGTTTACGCCACCGAGGTGATGTTCAACTGGAATATAGCCCGACCGAGAGGCTGAGTTTCTCCGGGTTCGGGGGCACGACGCAAGATAACTATAACCGCAGAGGCGGAGTGAACAGTTCCAGCCCTCTAAACTTTATCGCGGGGACTATCTATCCTTTTTACCTATATGGGGTCTTGAAAGACCTCTCCTACAATACCGGCTTCGATAGCGATGTCTCGCTAACCAGGGACATCACATTCTTTGCTGAGTATTCCTACGAGCGCTACTACAAAGCGATGGCCTCCAGGTACCGGGTTCCGGGATCAGGCGCCGCGCCGACGCCGCTTGACTGCAGCACGCCAACGCAGGGTTGCGACAGCGCAAACAACGATTGGGGGAGCACATCTCGAGATTGGGTACACATTGTTTCGTTCGGGTTCGATACTCAGATGAGCAAGAAAGTGTCCTTTGATACCTACTACTCATTGTCAGCTGCGAAAGGACATGTGGACAGTCGTCCACTGGGCGATCCGACGATCACAACTGGTGCCGATAAGTTCTTGCTGATTGGCACCAATGCTGCCGTGCCCTACCCGGAGACAGTCAGCCGGAACCACGAGGTTGTCGCGATTTTCAGGTACAAGCTGCGCCCGAATCTAACTCCGAAGATCGAATATCGATATCAGCAGTGGGACAACCGCGATTATCAGACCAGCGCCATGACACCATATATGGGCTGTGTCAGCGCACTGCCGCCAGCAGCCCCAATACCGGGCTGCACCAGTCCGCTGCTCGGTACTCCCAGTCCGTACTATCCATTTTTCGTGGTGGGAGATACCAACGCTGCCAGATACTTGTTCATGGGCGTCGACCAGCCGTCATACCGCGCTCACTACATAGCGGGAACGCTGGAGTACAGCTTCTGAAACTAACGCACCTGATTCGACGACTTGATATTCTGCCGTATGATGCTTGGCGGCAAATAAGCCCGGGGCTACCCAGGAAGGAGAATGAGATGTCCAGAATGTATCTACTTCGTTCAGCCATGTTTGCGGTGCTCGTAATGAGTTTAAGTCTATTGATCTCGCCGGCGGCTGCCCAAGATGCTACCGCCACTTACAAGGCAAAGTGCGCGATGTGCCATGGCGCGGACGGAAAAGGCGCCACCCCTGCCGGCAAGAGCATGGGAGCCCATGATTTTTCGTCGCCCGACGTGCAAAAGCAGTCCGACGTGGACCTCGAGCAAATCATTGCGAAGGGCAAGAACAAGATGCCGAGCTATGCAAACAAGCTGAAGCCTGCGGAAATCAAGGATCTCGTCGCTTACGTGCGCAAACTCGGCAAGGGCTAGAAATCAAATGCACCTGTGTACATGTTTCGATCACTCGAACGATGAGCGCTGACGATTCCAAGACCGAACGCACCGCATCGAGATTTGTTCGCCTGCTTCCGCGAAACCTCGTCGGCCAAGCCGGCATTAGCCTGGCGATCGTCAGCGCCGGAAACATTCTTGTCTTTACGCTTATCGACCTGATCGCGCAGCGACCGAACCCTTACGTTGGCATTCTCGCGTACATGGTCGCGCCGGGATTCCTAATTTTTGCCCTCGTCCTGCTCGCGATCGGGATTTGGCGGCAGAGAAAAGTCGCGAGTGCGCAAACCGGGAGCTACCCACGCATCGACCTTAATGAGCCAGCGCAGCGCAGCGCCGTGCTTGCGATCGGCACGTTCTTGGTCGTGTTCATTGTCGTGAGCTCAGCTGGGAGCTACAAAGCTTATGAGTACACCGATTCGGTCCAGTTTTGTGGGCTCACTTGTCATGGCGTGATGCATCCCGAATACACTGCGTATCAGCTCTCATCTCATGCGCGTGTCGCCTGCGTTGAATGTCATGTCGGTTCGGGTGCGACCTGGTATGTGAAGTCAAAGATTTCCGGAATCCGGCAGGTTTTTGCAACCGCTTTGAACACCTATCCCCGTCCAATTCCAACCCCCGTTCACAATCTACGGCCCGCACAGGAAACTTGCGAGGAGTGCCATTGGCCCAGAAAGTTCTATGGTGGCCAGCTAAAGGTGTTTACACACTACGCTGGCGATGAGAAGAACACACCCGTACAAATTCAGATGCTTATTCGGACCGGCGGTGGCGATCCAGCGACTGGAGCCCCGGAAGGAATTCACTGGCATATGAACATCGCCAACCAAATTGACTTCGTTGCAGCTGACGAAAAGCGCCAGATTATTCCTTATGTACACGTGCGCGACATGCAGGGACGGGTGACCGAGTATTACGCCAAGAGCCCAACTTTGAGCAAGGAACAAATCGACAAGGCGGCCAAGCACCGAATGGATTGCATTGACTGTCACAATCGGCCAACCCATGTGTACATTCCTCCTGACCAGGCGGTAGATCAATCCTTACTGGCAAGACATTTGGATTCGTCGTTGCCTTACTTGAAGCAACAGGCAGTTGCCGCACTGAGCACACATTTCGACAACACAGGGTTGGCCTTTCAGGGAATCGCTAAAAGCCTCCGCGAATTTTACGAGACAAAGTATCCGGACCTGGCCAAAAGCAAAGAGCTCGAAATTCGTAATGCTATAGATGAGGTGCAGAAGATTTACCAGAGGACCACGTTTCCTGAAATGAAGGTGAACTGGCAGACTCACCCTAATAATATTGGTCATTTCTATTTCAGCGGATGTTTTCGTTGCCACGATGGAGAGCACGTCAGCGCCGACGGCAAGGTGATTGCGAAAGAATGTGACTTGTGCCATACGGTCGTGTCCCAACAAGCCACATCACGCAGTTCACTGACAACACAGAAATTTCAACACCCGATTGATATCGGAGATCTAACCCAGGTCACGTGTACGGATTGCCACTCAGGAGGCTCTAACCCATAGCTAAATGCTTTGTGCAAGTCGCCTCAAGCGGGTTCCCGTCTACCGTTTCCAGCTGTTTTGCCGCCTTGACTTGCCCCTCAAGCTCGTCAATGCGTTGGTGCAGCCAGTGGCGCAAAGCTTCTTCGGACTCAGCCTGCGTGGCTCCACGGTAAAGCGAATCAATGCTTACGCCTCCTGGTGCAAGTTCAACAAATCTGCATGGGACCTGTTCGCTGCGAAACCCAGGCGCGACGAACTCTATCAACCAGCAATCCTCGCAGAAATGCGGTCGAGCCCGGTCAAAGAAGTTAGGACAGCTAGGCGATTCTTCAAAGATGTAAGGCGCGCGCCAAGGCCAACGAAGTGAGTGCCTATAGCCACCGCGCTCCAAGAATGCAAGTTCCTTCTTCAGCAATTCCAAAACCGTTTCGCGAGGTTCATTCATGGGACCTTCTCCCCAAGCAGCCGGTTAAATCGGCGGCCCGAAATTCACACAAGTGCTAGTTCAGTCGTTGAAACTTGATCAAAGGCTTCCCTAATCGAAATGGCGGCGGCTGCGCGTTCCTTTTCAGTCGGCGTTGTGATCTGCAGGAGTCCCTGTCGACCAAGGTTCGTCGGCGGCAGAAATGCCTCCTGATGGTGCATTACAGAATCGAGAGTCTCTGCAAGGCGCTCCGAGCGATAACCGTTGTCGAATTGAATCTCCCGTTGATCGAACGTCGGACCAAAGTAGGAATAGACAAGGTGCCAAACACCTCGGGATTGCGATAACCAGACTTGCAGGAACGTGATATTGCCTTTGACCCCAAAATCGTATTCAACGTGAACGATTCCGGAATGACCTAAAGTGATCAAATCTGGCCAAGTCACAATGACCGCTGCGTCCAGAACTCGATCTAGATTTTGGCATTCGGGCCTATCCATATCATCAATCCTTCACGCTCAGCATTGCAGAATTGCAAAGCGGTAGAAACCAGCTTGATCACGGTTATCTGTGATTGGCATCACATACGGGGCTTTCCAATCGGAATAATCTCACGCCCATGTCGTGCTCCCTTGCAGGAGATCTTCACCACGAGCTACATTGTGCGCGTCCCAGCACAACAATTTCGGACCAAGCCGCCAACCAGGATTTCGAGGCGCTCAAGGCCCATGATTTCTGTTTGCGACCATTGCTAGTCATGTGGGAGATGACTCGGGCCTGCGACCTGAGTTGCGTGCATTGCCGCGCCGACGCTCGACCAAATCGGCACCCACTGGATCAAGGACGTATGCGGTGGGTCGCGGGCGCGAGCCTACTCGGTAAGTGGTGACCCGTTGAGCGAAGAGCCCTGCTGCGCTTACATTCCGTCAGCTTAAGCGTGGACTAGCTTCTCGAGGCCATCTTTATTGCGAAGGACTAGGGTTGAGCCTTTCACTTGCAGCAATTGCTTCTTCTTGAAGTCTGAGAAAAGTCGGCTGACGGTTTCTCGGGTTGTTCCAATCATCTCTGCGATCTCTTCGTGAGTCAGGGTGAGCTTCAACTGGGCCGGCCCATTAGACTGCGCCTTTTCCGGGTACCACGAAAGCAAAAGCTTCGCGAACTTCTCTGCAGGAGAAGTGGTCAATCCCAATGTGCGGATCTCTTCGTAGGCGGTGTAGTAGTTCCGGCTCAACTGTTCCGCCACTCTGAGCGCGACTTCGCCGTACTGCTTGAGAAACTGCAACAAAGCGTCGCGAGGAATGAAGTTCGCCTGCCCAGGTTCAATCATTTCTGCCGTAACTTCATATGGAAGGTTCGAAATCGCGGCGTTCAGGCCAAGAACATCTCCTGGTTGCGAAATCTTCGTTATGAGCGTTTTCCCCTCACTTGATGAAGTGGAGAGCTTCGCCTTGCCGTTACACAACACAAAAACACCGCGCGGCTGCTGGCCTTCAATAAACAAAACCGCCGATTTAGGGTAAACGGCGGTGGACTTGATTTCATTCAGCTTTTGCAGGGCAGGCGGGGACAAATTGCAGAAAAGGTGCTCTTCCCGCACTGGGCAAGTAAGGCAGTTGTCGAGAATATTCAGCCCGTAGGGTACCCGCATAAGTCGATTATCCGCGATTGTAGCACCAGTAGTGTGATTTCAATCACTTTAAGCCGTGACTCCGTGCATCGCGATGGGGCTCCGGATAGGGCGAAAATCGCGATGAATCCTGAGGTGATCGTCAGGAGGCCACGATGCCAACCCTCATCGAACCGCCAGAACCGCAAGTCATAGATCAGAAGGAGGCGGCAGATACCTGCACTTGCGAAGCGGAAATTGGCTGTGATTCGGCCCTGCCCGACGTGGCATCTGCAGATTTATTGTTCTCTGACAGCCTTTTGGAATCCAGCTTGCCGGAAAGGCGACGTCGCAGCTTGGCTACGACAATATCGATCGTGTTCCAATGCGTGGTAATCGGTGCTTTGCTCATTCTGCCACTGATGTTTACCCAGGCCCTCCCAACTCAACAGCTGCTCACCTATTTGGTGGCGCCGCCACCACCGCCGCCACCGCCGCCAGCGGCGACCGCACCAATCGTCAAAGTGGTGCAAACAGACATGCTCAATGATGGCCAGCTTCGTACACCAACTCGGATTCCGCAAAAAGTCGAAATGATTCGGGAAGAGGAGGCCCCTCCCCCGGCAATGGCGGGAGGAGTGGTTGGAGGTGTCCCAGGAGGCATTCCCGGCGGTCAGTTGGGCGGGGTTATTGGGGGAATTATCAGTTCCGCGTCGAACTCCGTGGCAATCATCCCGAAGATTGAGCCAGTTAAGCGCGTTCGCATTTCCCAGGGCGTGACGCGAGGAATGGTGATCAGCAAAATCGAGCCGAAATACCCAACTATTGCAGTTGCGGCGCGGATCACAGGAGTGGTCCTGCTGAAGGCGATCATTAGCAAGGAAGGCACGATTACCGAGTTGCAGGTAGTCAATGGACATCCGGTCCTGATTCCTGCGGCCATCGATGCAGTAAAGCAATGGCGCTATCGACCGTACCTGTTGAACGGCGAGCCTGTCGAGGTCGAGACCACCATCATAGTGAACTTTGACATAGCCAGCTGATCAACCCAAAAAGATCCGTCGAAGGAGAGTTAATATTATGGAAAACGAGCACACACATCGAGTGGTAGCCTGGTGGAATGCCGGAAAGACAGGACTGGCAAAGTCGGAGTCAGCTCCGAACGCGATTCACTTCGCGGCCCCACCGCAGTTCGGCGGTCTTGAGGGACGGTGGTCGCCCGAAGATCTTCTCCTCTGCTCCGTTGCCGGATGCTTCACCACCACGTTTCGTGCGCTTGCCGATTATTCAAAATTTGAGTACACCGACCTTGAGGTGGCAGTTGAAGGAACCGTTCACAAAGCTCAATCCGGCTACGAATTCGCTGGAATCCTGATTCGCCCGACGCTTACGATTTCAGATCCTGCGGAGCAGCCGAGGGCTGATCGGTTATTGGAAAAAGCAAAACGGCTTTGTCTTGTGTCGCGGGCCATTGGAGTACCGCAAAGTTTTCAGCCACGAGTACGATCTACCGCACGAGCTGAAGTTGAAAATGTCTCTGCGGGTGAGTAGCGACGGAATCTCATGACGTCAGGAGCTTCGCCACAGTCCACGCATCCCACCTCCCATCGCAGAGCGGGCACAGTCGCGCAAGCGGTCTTCTGGACCATGAAGAACGGACACAGAGTGGAGATTCGTCCGATCTGCCCGGACGACGAAGATCGGATGATCAAATTCCACAAGGGGCTTTCAGAACGGTCGGTATATATGCGGTATTTTGCATCGCTGAGCTTGGCAGCGCGGACTTCGCACACCCGCTTAGCGCGAATCTGCTTTGCTGATCCTGTCCGCGAGACCGTGCTTGTCGCCCTTGTTCTAGATCAGACTTCCGGAGAGCAAAAAATTTTGGCGGTTGGGCGACTCAACAAGTTGTCCGACCCGACCAAGGCTGAAGTTGCGTTACTTGTGGCGGACGAATTCCAAGGCTCCGGACTTGGCTCCGAACTGCTCCGCCAACTCGTTCAAGCGGCAAAAGATCAATGCATCACTCGGATTGAAGCGGAAATGCTTCGTGACAACATTGCAATCCAGCGGGTCCTCAGGAAATCTGGCTTCCGTTTACGGTTGATTGACCCACGATCGGTGAGAGCGACTCTCAATCTCTGACATCTTCCTGCCGTTCACCTATTGTGATTTCGCTCACACTGCGAGGTGACGGCAAATCCCGACGCCTTTTCTGCTTCGCCGCACACTGTTGACATGTCAGCGAAGGAACGCAAGGTCAAGACCCTGGATGCCAATGAAGCGGTCGCAACGATTGCGTATAGGCTGAATGAGGTCATTGCTCTCTATCCTATTACGCCCTCGTCGCCGCTTGGAGAATGGTGTGATCAGTGGGCCTCCGAAGGAGTCCCGAACCTCTGGGGTACCGTGCCACATGTCATCGAGATGCAAAGCGAAGGCGGAGCGGCGGGAGCTGTTCACGGCGCGCTGCAAACCGGGTCTTTAGCAACCACATTCACCGCCTCTCAAGGCCTGCTTTTGATGATCCCCAACATGAACAAGATTGCCGGCGAGCTTACGCCCGCGGTATTTCACGTAACCGCGCGAACAATTGCGACGCATGCACTCTCAATTTTTGGCGATCACTCCGACGTGATGTCGGCCAGAACTACGGGATTCGCGATGCTGTGCTCCAACTCCGTCCAGGAGGCAATGGATCTGGCACTTATCGCCCACGCAGCCACTCTCGAATCCCGTATCCCTTTCCTGCACTTCTTTGACGGATTCCGCACTTCACATGAAGTTAATAAGGTCGAAATGCTTTCCGATTGCGATTTGCGCGCCTTGATCAACTCCGATCGTGTCCTGGAGCATCGCGCACGGGCACTATCGCCGGATCATCCGGTACTGCGCGGAACAGCGCAGAACCCGGACGTCTTCTTCCAATCACGTGAGGCGGCAAATCCTTATTACAGGGCCTGTCCGGAAAAGGTCCAGGCAGTCATGGACAAATTCTCGCAGGTTGTAGGCCGCACATACCACCTATTCGACTACGTGGGAGCGCCAGATGCCGAACGCGTAATCGTGATGATGGGATCGGGCGCCGAAACGACCCATGAGACCGTGGATTATCTGAACGGCCGCGGCGAGAAGGTTGGGCTTCTGAAGGTGAGGCTGTACCGACCATTTTCCGTGAAGCACTTCCTCGCCGCATTGCCCGCTTCGGTCAAGAAGATTGCGGTACTGGATCGGACGAAGGAAGCCGGGTCGGTCGGCGAGCCGCTGTACCTGGATGTTGTAAATGCTTTGTTTGAACGCGGCATGAAGACGGAGCGGCAAGTGTCTCGCCTCGTGAATGGGGAGCGACCTGCGCTGGGCGCAGTTGAGCGTACACTCGCCGCTCCTCCAATCGTCATGGGCGGCCGTTATGGTCTTTCTTCAAAAGATTTTACGCCAGCGATGGTGAAGGCGGTTTACGACAATCTGGCAGAAGCCGCACCGAAGAACCATTTCACAATCGGAATCAACGACGACGTAAGTCACACGAGCCTTGACTACGACCGCGAATTCTCGATCGAGCCGCCCTCGGTGATACGTGCGATGTTCTACGGCCTCGGAGCAGATGGGACGGTTGGCGCGAACAAGAATTCGATCAAGATCATCGGCGAAAACACATCCAATTACGCGCAAGGGTACTTCGTTTATGACTCTAAAAAATCTGGTGCGATGACAGTTTCGCATTTGCGTTTTGGGCCGGAGCCGATTCGGTCAAGCTATCGGATCTCCAAAGCAAATTTCATTGCATGCCATCAGTGGATCTTTCTCGAGCGTTACGACATGCTCGAAGCCCTCGTGCCTGGAGGTGTGTTCCTACTCAACAGCCCGTTTGGCCGGGACGAAGTGTGGAATCACCTGCCTCGTCGACTACAGGAACAGCTGGTCGAGAAAAAAGCGAGATTCTATGTGATTGACGCCTACGATGTGGCTCGCAGAAGCGGTATGGGATCACGCATGAACACAATCATGCAGGTGTGCTTCTTCGCGATTTCAGAGGTGCTGCCGAGGGAAGACGCCATCGCAGCAATTCGCCAATCGATTAGTGACACCTATGGTAAGAAGGGCGAAGAGGTTGTTCGGAAGAACCTGCGCGCGGTAGATGAGACACTCGCGCGCTTGTTTGAGGTAAGAATTCCAGAAGTGGCGACCAGCCGAATCGAGCTTCTGCCTCCGTTTTCCGCGGACGCGAACAAGTACGAGCGCGATGTGCTCGGCGCAGTATACGCCGGCCACGGAGACGAGATTCCCGTGAGCGCTTTCCCCGCTGACGGCACTTATCCAACCGCCACGAGCAAATGGGAAAAACGTAACATCGCGCTCGAAATTCCTGTGTGGGACGCAAAAACCTGCATCCAGTGCGGCAAGTGCGCCATGGTATGCCCGCACGCGGTAATGCGTATAAAGGTCTATGAGGCGAAGCATCTAGCGAACGCGCCCACAACATTTAAGTCTGCGGATGTGCGTGATCGGGAATGGCAGGGCATGAAATATAGCATTCAGGTTGCGCCGGAAGATTGCACCGGCTGCGGAATCTGCGTGGATATCTGCCCGGCTAAGAACAAGAGCGAGACGCGGCTGAAGGCAATCAATATGGCCCCGCAGCCACCGTTGCGCAAGAACGAAGTGGAGAACTGGAAGTTTTTCCTAAATATTCCAGATCTTGATCGGCGGAAGATCAAGACGACGAACATCCGCCAGCAGCAGGTACAGGAGCCGCTGTTTGAGTTCTCCGGAGCATGCGCGGGATGCGGTGAGACCCCATATCTGAAGCTGATCTCACAGCTGTTCGGTGATCGCGCAGTGATCGCCAATGCGACTGGCTGCTCATCCATTTATGGCGGCAACCTGCCGACGACTCCCTGGTCAAGAAATGCCCAGGGGCGCGGACCAGCCTGGGCCAACTCGCTGTTTGAAGACAATGCTGAGTTCGGCTTGGGTTTCCGTGTGTCTATTGATAAGCAAACTGAATACGCGCAGGAACTGGTACATCGCTTAGTGTCCGTAATCGGCGAAGACCTTGCCGCAGCGCTCGTCACTGCTCCACAGAAAGATGAAGCAGATGTGTACGCTCAGCGCGAACGTGTGGCTCGACTCAAAAGGATTTTGCAGCAACAAGCGTCTGCGGAAGCAAATCAGCTTCTTGCCATAGCCGACATGCTCGTGAAAAAGAGTGTTTGGATTGTCGGCGGCGATGGTTGGGCGTACGACATTGGCTACGGAGGACTGGATCATGTGCTAGCGAGCGGGCGCAACGTGAACCTGCTTGTGCTCGACACCGAGGTGTACTCCAACACCGGAGGACAAGCGTCCAAGTCGACGCCTCGGGCCGCCGTAGCCAAATTTGCCGCGAGCGGAAAGCCCGCACCGAAGAAGGACCTCGGCCTAATGGCAATGAGCTACGGGAACGTCTATGTCGCAAGTGTCGCGATGGGAGCGAAAGATGAGCACACACTTAAGGCTGTCCTTGAAGCGGAGGCATACGATGGTCCGAGCCTCATCATCGCCTACTCGCATTGCATTGCGCATGGGATCAACATGACAACCGCCATGACTGACCAGAAAGTAGCAGTTGAAAGCGGCCAGTGGCTGCTCTATCGCTACAACCCGGAAAGGGCGATTCATGGCGAGAATCCGTTGTCGCTCGATTCGCGAACGCCGACGCGCAAAGTTAAAGAGTTTCTTGAAGGGCAGACGCGGTTCAAGATGCTCACCAAGAGCAAGCCAGAAGATGCAAAGCGCTTGTGGCAACAGGCGCAGCATGACGCGGAAGCTCGCTTTCACCTGTACGAGTACTTTGCACAACGCAAGCTTGACCCGCCACAAGGATCTGCGGAACCGGCGAGGGCGAGGCCCGAATCGATAGAAACGAAGGCTTAATAAGGCATTCCGGTGCTTACAAAACGGCGTGAAATCTCGGAAGCATTCTCGAGCTTCCTGCGACTACTGGCCCTCTGCGGAGCAATCATTCTCGCGTCCTGGTTAATCTTCTGGGCGGTGAATAACCCGGTCAGCAATGTGCCAGATTTGTTCATCTACGTCCTGGCGCAGGTAAACCTGACCGTCCTTCTGCTCCATCCTCTGAAGTTCCTCTACGAAGAACAGCGTGTGCGCTACCACTGGCCTCTTCATATCATGGCAATTTTTGCCGTTAACTGCCTGGTCGTCGTTACCTCGGCGGGCCTAATCTATCGCGTAGACGGTTTGAGGCTTCCATTTCTTAACTTCCTGCAACAGAGCTGGAAATTCCCGTTCGTCGCCAACCTGGTTTTCGCATTTGCGTACGAAACTTCAAAAGTGACCACCTGTCGGCTGAAAAGACATAATCGCAAACTGCAGGAAACAATCGAAATAGAGGCCGCCGAGCGGGAGGTCGAAGCCGAAGAACTCAAGCAAGCACACGACATCCAGCGCGGACTGCTGCCCAAACAGATTCCCCAACTGCCGCCCTTCGAAATCAGTGGGGCATGGGAGCCGGCCCGGGTAGTTGGTGGGGATTATTACGATGTGATTCGAATCGGCAAGACCAAGCTGGCCATCTGCATCGCCGATGTCGCAGGAAAAGGCATTTCGGCGGCGCTACTGATGGCCAACGTCCAGGCTGCAGTTCGGGCTTTCGCATCCCAGTGTTCTCTGCCTTCTCAGGTGTGTGCACAGATCAATTCTGTGCTGTGTACCAACACGGCGCCGGAAAAATTCGTCACGCTGTTCTACGGCGTGCTTGATGCCCAAAGTCGTACCCTCCAGTACTGCAATGCCGGGCACCCATGTCCCGTTCTGGTGCACAACAAAGGCGGAATGGCTCCGTTAGAAAGCAATGGCGCGCTATTGGGAGTGTTTCCCAACTGGATCTATCAAGATTCAATGGTGGAACTGCTGCCCGGCGATCTTTTGCTGCTGTTTACCGATGGGATCACGGAAGCCATGTCTCCCGAAGGCGAGGAGTTTGGAGAACAACGGATGCTGGCTGTCTTGGCGAGCCGAAACAGCCGGCCCCTAGGCGAACTCCAGTCGCAGCTTCTGGGCAATGTCAAAGACTTTAGTAGTTCGAAGTTAAGGGACGACGCGACCCTGATCTTCGTTGCTACTTCGCTGGCGACCCCGCCATCGGAAAGTATCTCTGGGAATCAGATTAGTAGCAAACCTCATACGAAAGAATCGGTCACGTATGCGGGAGTTCTATCATGACAGATCTCAGCACCAGATATCTCGGATTAAATCTCCGCACGCCACTCATTGTCTCTGCTTCCCCAATTTCCCAGGAGCTAGATGGCATTCGGCGCATTGAAGATGCAGGCGCTTCAGCCGTCGTGCTGTACTCGCTCTTTGAAGAGCAATTACGCCGCGAAGCCATGGAACTTGAATATCATCTGTCTTTCGGCACCGAGAGTTCTGCGGAATCTCTGACATATCTGCCAATGACGGGAGAGTTCCGCACTGGACCTGAGGGATATTTGTGTCACATCGAGGCGGCCAAGAAGGCAGTTCACATTCCGATCATCGCCAGCTTGAACGGCGCGACTCTGGGCGGCTGGACGAAGTACGCGCGGGACATGCAAGACGCTGGAGCCGACGCAATTGAGTGCAACATCTATTTCATTCCCACCGAGATGGAGATGACGGGCCTCGACGTTGAGCAGCGTTATGCGGACATCGTTCGTGCAGTGAAGGCATCCGTCCACATCCCGGTCGCTGTGAAGCTTAGTCCATTCTTTAGCAACATGGCATACACGGCGCAGCGGCTGGTGGAAGCTGGGGCCAACGGATTGGTGCTGTTCAACCGCTTCTATCAACCTGACCTTGATCTTATTGAGCTTGAAGTGAGGCCTAACGTTCTGCTGAGCACGCCCCAGGCTTTGCGCCTACCGCTAACATGGATTGGAATTCTGCATGGCAGAATTCACGCCAGCCTGGCCGGCACCGGCGGAGTGCACAGCGCGGAAGATGCGATCAAGCTGCTTATGGCTGGTGCAGACGTGACCATGTTGTGCTCCGTGCTTCTGAGCAAAGGTCCAGACTATCTCCGCGTCATTGAATCGGATCTGTGCGAGTGGATGGAAGAGCACGAATATGCATCGGTTAAACAGATGCGAGGAAGCATGAGCCAGCTCCGCTGCTCGGATCCGGGTGCCTTCGAGCGTGCTCAATATATGCGTGCGGTCAAAGATGTTGCCTGCATTCAGCGACTCGCTCCGAAGAGTTGAAGATCGCGGCCCGGTGAGGCGAAACGAACACGGACCCATTTGGAAATTACAACGCAGGTCTGGCATTTCTACCCAGGATGGTCCGCTGCTGCACGATTAAGATCCCCGCACGATTAGGGACGTCGCGCTAATCCATCCTTTGGATGGCAAATGTTCTGACTGCCCGGAATTGTGATTTCAATCACATTCCGTTGTGGCGTCGATCATGGTCGAAATCTACCTGTGAATCCACACTAAAGTCATGAACACAGAGGAGATCGCCATGATGACACTTTATCGATTGGTTCACCTCATCGAGACCCATTCTAATGAACTTGCTTCCTGTCTATTGAACCGTGTGCGTAGTTCCGAAGCGACGGCCGACTACTATCTCGTGGCCGACGAAGATCTCAAGGACAGGGTGTATGAAATTTATCGTCACTTAGGCGATTGGCTCATCACCAGGGACGAATTTGACCTGGAGCAGCGGTACGAGAAGATCGGTGCCCGGCGGGCCAGCCAAAATGTTCCTTTTAGCCAGGTTGCCTGGGCCATCGTTCTCACGAAAGACAATTTGTGGGAGTTTCTCAAGTTGCACTCGGAAATGGACCGACCTGTCGAAGTTCTTGGAGAATTGGAAATGCTCCAACTGCTGGATTTATTCTTCGATCGGGCAATTTACTTCGCCGCGCTTGGCTATGAGAAGGCACGGACCGAGATGGAGGTCGAGAAGCTCAGAGCCATGGCTTGAAGGAGACAAAGATGTCCTGGGAAGCGGAATACTCGAGCAAATTGCGTACCGCAGATGATGCGTTGCGCTATGTCGAATCCGGCATGCGCGTGTACATCCAGCCCGGATGTGCGGAGCCAGAGACCCTGGTCGAGGCGCTGATCCGACGAGCGCCGTTCGTGCGCAATGTCGAAATCGTGCACATGATGACCATGGGCTGTGCACCTTATGTCGCGCCGGAAATGGCCACCCACTTCCGCCATAACGCAGTCTTCATTGGCTCGAATGTGCGCGAGGCGATCAACGATGGTCGCGCTGATTACACTCCAATCTACTTGAGCGAAATTGAGGAGCTTTTCGAGAGCGGTGCGATGCCGATTGACGTGGCCCTGGTAGAGGTTTCTCCACCGGATTCTCACGGCTTTTGCAGTTTCGGCGTTGGCGTGGACACTACCCTGACAGCCGCCAAGTGCGCCCGCTACGTGGTCGCGCAGCTCAACGACTATATGCCGAGAACTTACGGCGATAGTTTCATCCATGTGAGTGACATAGATGCGGTGGTGGAATCGTCTCGACCGCTATGCGAACTCAAGAAGCCAGTAGTCACTGACATGCATGTCGCGATCGCGCGCAACGTAGCGGGCCTGATCGAGGACGGGGCAGTGCTGCAGACGGGTATTGGAGGTATCCCCGATGCAGTACTGCCCTTCCTCATGGATCGCAAGGATTTAGGCATACACAGCGAACTCGTGTCTGACGGAGTGATGCCGCTGATCGAAGCCGGCGTGGTTACCGGCGCGCGCAAGAACTACAAGCCGCGCAAAATTATCGCCGGATTTGTGCTCGGCACAAAAAAGATGTTCGAATTCGTAGACAATAACCCCATCTTTGAATTTCATCCGACGGCCTACACAAATGACCCAGCTCTAATTGCTCGAAATGACAAGATGGTTGCGATCAATTCGGCATTACAGGTGGACCTCACCGGGCAAGTCTGTTCTGATTCGATTGGCAACCAGTTCTACAGCGGAATCGGCGGACAAGTCGATTTCTTGCGCGGGGCTTCGCGCTCTAAAGGCGGTAAGCCGATTATCGCGATCTCTTCAACTGCTAAGAATGGAACGATCTCTCGCATAGTCCCAATGCTGAGCCCGGGAGCCGGGGTAGTCACGTCACGCGGCCTTGTGCGCTATGTCGTGACAGAACATGGCGTGGCTTACCTGCACGGAAAATCAATCCGCGAACGGGTAAAGGAAATGATCCAAATTGCGGATCCAAGGTTCCGAGAAGAACTGTACGAATATTGCGAAAAAACCAAATGGCTGCAGCGGCCCGAGGGTTGGGCCGTTGCAGGAAAAGAGAGTCTTACAGCGCAGCCAGCTCAGCCTCAGTAAAAGAGGAAGCGGCACTCAACTACTTGCATAGGACTGTTTTTGGTTTATAGTCTCGCTGTGTAGCCTTATGTGTTTGGCCATACCAGGTAAGATCCTGTCTGCTGATGAAAGCAATGGACTCCTTGTGGGTCGAATCCAGTTCGGCGGAATTGTTCGTTCGGCACGCCTGGACTTTGTTCCAGAGGCTAGGGTGGGGGACTATGTTATGGTGCATGTTGGCTTTGCCATCAGCCGGGTAGATGAGAAAGAAGCCGAGCGGACATACGCACTACTAAAGGAGATGGGAGCACTCGAAGCCGAACTGCCCCCAGAAGACAACGAGTCTGCATGAAGTACCTAGACGAATATCGCGATGGGAGAATTGCCCGCCGTCTCGCGCAGGAAATCACCGAAACTGCAACAAAGCATTGGGTTCTGATGGAAATTTGCGGCGGACAGACGCATACCATCATGCGTTATGGATTAGACGAGTTGCTGCCGCGGAATATCGAGCTCGTACATGGACCAGGGTGCCCGGTCTGCGTCACTCCGCTTGAGACCATAGATAGAGCCATTGCTCTCTCATTGCGTGCTGACATCATTCTTGTCTCTTATGGGGACATGCTTCGCGTTCCCGGCTCGAATGCGGATTTGTTTCGGGCAAAGGCGCAAGGCGCGGATGTGCGGATTGCTTATTCTCCAATCGAAGCAATCAAAATCGCGCGCAATAATCCAAAGCGCAAAGTCGTTTTCCTGGCGATTGGATTTGAGACTACCGCTCCAGCCAACGCCATGGCTGCATACCAGGCCAAACACGAAGGTCTGACGAATTTTTCCATGCTCGTCTCTCACGTCCTGGTACCGCCAGCAATTCGTGCTCTTTTGGCATCGCCCAGCAACCGCGTGCAAGGTTTCATCGCCCCAGGGCACGTGTGCACGGTTATGGGGTGCCACGAATACGAAGGCCTCGTCCGCGATTTTAGGATCCCCATGGTGGTTGGCGGTTTTGAGCCCGTAGATTTGCTACAAGCCATACTGATGCTTGTGAAGCAATTAGAATCCGGCGTTGCTCATGTGGAGAACCAGTACGTACGCTCGGTGAGCTACCAGGGCAATTTACCCGCGCAGCAGATTCTCCAAGAGGTCTTCGAAGTTGCCGACCAGAAATGGCGCGGCATCGGCACCATTCCACGAAGCGGGCTGCGCCTTCGCGACGGATACGCGGCTTACGATGCCGACAGAATCTTTGACCTCGAACTAATTACGGCGGACGAGCCGGCCGAATGCATCAGCGCCAAGGTGCTGCAAGGATTGAAGAAGCCCACGGATTGCGCTGCCTTCGCGATTCGCTGTACACCTGAAAATCCGTTGGGTGCGCCCATGGTTTCAGCCGAAGGAGCTTGCGCTGCCTATTATCGCTATCGCCGCCAACCGGTCGCGAGCTGAGGAGGTTTGTGCTTGGGCAAGACAAACGGCATTACCGAGTTGAGTTGCCCGACGCCCCTGGCAACTCGAGATACCATCCTTCTAGGGCACGGTAGCGGGGGTAAGCTCAGCGCCGAGTTGGTGCGCGATGTGTTTCTTCCAGCTTTTAATAATCCCTCCCTCGCAAAGTTGAATGATCAGGCCGTGGTTGCAATTAATGGTTCAAGAATCGCTGTTACCACAGACTCATTTGTCGTTTCGCCGCTCTTCTTCCCCGGGGGCGACATTGGATCACTCGCCGTACATGGGACAATCAATGACTTGGCTATGGGTGGGGCACAGCCCTTATTTCTCAGCGCGGCCTTCATCATCGAGGAGGGACTTTCGCTTGCTGTTCTGGGGAAGGTTGTTGCTTCTATGCAGCGCGCCGCGCAAGGAGCAGGCGTGCAAATCGTTACCGGTGATACGAAAGTCGTGGAGAAAGGCAAGGGCGACGGCCTGTTCGTCAACACGACTGGAATCGGATCAGTTGCATTCGGCGTAGAAATGTCCTCTGACCGCGCCCGGCCGGGTGACAAAGTCTTGCTCAGTGGCTCGATCGGCGACCATGGCATTGCAATCCTGGCACAGCGAGAAGGACTGGAATTCGAAAGTGCCATCGAGAGCGACAGTGCCGCCTTACACACCCTCGTCTCTGACATGCTCGCGTCCTCGAAGGACATTCGCTGTATGCGAGATCCGACCCGTGGCGGGCTCTCAAGCGCGTTGAACGAAATCGCGGCTCAATCGCGTGTAGGCATTGAGCTGGACGAGACCGCGATTCCCGTACGCGATGAGGTGAAGGGGGCATGCGAAATGCTCGGGCTTGATCCGCTTTATGTAGCGAATGAAGGCAAGCTCATCGCCGTTGTTGATCGGGATAGTAGCGCCACGCTACTCAAGGCTATGCGCAACCATCCTCTTGGTTCCGAGTCGCGGGTTATCGGTACCGTGACCAAATCAGATCCAGGAATGGTAACGATGCGAACTCAGTTAGGAACTACGCGCATTGTCGATATGCTTGCCGGCGATCAGCTGCCGCGAATCTGCTGAGTTTCAGATGCATGAAATTGGCATCGCCGAAGCGATCCTCGAGGCTGTCAAGACGGAAACCCGCCAACGGCCAGGCTGGGTTCCACGCAAGGCTGCCGTTCGGATCGGCGAGCTAGCGGCCGTAAATCCTGATACGTTGCGATTCGGTTTTGAGGCGCTCACTCGTGAGACAGAGCTGGAGTCCCTACAACTGGAAATCGAGGTGGCTCCGCGCCGCCATCTTTGTTCACGATGTAATCTCCAGTATCACGTCCTCGAGTTCGACCTCCGTTGCCCACAATGCGGGCAGGAATCTACGAGATGCGTTGGCGGCGAGGAACTGGAAATCGCATACCTCGAAATGGAGGCCTATGAACCGAGTAACGCTTGAAAAGAAAATACTCAGCGAGAACGATCGCATTGCAGGGGATTTGCGAAATCGACTTGCGGAGAGCGGTACTCTCTGCGTGAACCTGATCAGCTCTCCAGGTTCCGGCAAGACCACTCTGCTGGAGAGGACCCTCGACAGGCTTCCTCGGAACTATCGCGTTGCGGTGCTTACCGGGGATATTCAAACGGAGAACGATGCAAACCGCCTTAAACGCTTCGGATTTCCGGTGAAACAAATCACAACCGGCGGAACCTGTCATCTGGACGCTAGAATGGTCGAGCGCAACTTGACCGATTGGACCCTCGATCATCTCGACTTTCTGTTTATCGAAAACGTCGGGAACCTTGTTTGCCCAGCGAGCTATGATCTAGGCGAAGCGGCAAAGGTTGTTTTGTTGAGTGTGTCCGAGGGGGAAGATAAGCCGCTCAAGTACCCAGCCATCTTCTTCAAATCTGAGTTGGTGATCATCACAAAAACCGATCTACTCCCCTACGTTCCTTTTAATCTCGTTGCCGCCGAAGAGAACACGCGCCGAGTGCATCCTGGATCTGAAATCATGAGACTTTCCTGTATTAACGATGACGGCGTGGAAGGTTGGTTGGATTGGCTGCAGAAGCGGAAATCAGCGAAAGTCGAGCTCTCGTATAGGACATGAACATCCGCCGACACATCGATTTCAGTGGAATCGTGCAAGGCGTGGGATTCCGCCCCTATGTATATCGCCTAGCCACCGAATACGGTTTGGCGGGAACGATCCACAATACCTCATCCGGTGTCACGGTCGAGGTCGAAGGACCAAACAATTCTGTCCAGGATTTTCTTGCTCGTATACCGCAAAACGCGCCTCCATTGGCGCAGATCACGGATGTATCAATCTGTGATGTGCCGTGCATTGGTGAGAGAGAGTTCCGCATCATTGCTACCGATAAAGAAAAGACCGTTCGCACCCTGATCTCGCCCGATGTTGCAACATGTGATGATTGTTTGCGCGAACTACTCGACCCCTCCGACCGGCGCTATCGTTACCCCTTTATTAACTGCACCAACTGCGGCCCTCGTTTCACGATTACGGGCAGCATTCCTTATGATCGCCCGAGCACTTCGATGGCCGTTTTTCCCATGTGTCCATCATGTCATGCCGAATACAACGATCCATTGAATCGCCGCTTTCACGCTCAGCCCAACGCGTGTTGGGACTGTGGGCCAAGACTGCAAGTTTTGGACAACACAGGAGCAGAAATAGAGGGTGTCGACCCTATCGGATATGCAATCTCTGCCCTCAAAGCGGGGCAAATCGTTGCTGTCAAGGGATTAGGCGGATTTCATCTAGCCGTCGATGCCACCAATGAGGCAGCTATTACTTCGTTGCGAGAACGCAAGCAAAGAGTTGAAAAGCCATTCGCCATCATGGTTGCCAGCGTTTCGCGGGCTGAGGAACTGTGCGAAGTGAACATGGCAGAGGCTGATGCGCTGCTTTCCATTCAGCGCCCAATAGTGTTGCTCAGCAGAAAAGATTCATGCCCTATTCTGGATCAGGTTGCACCATTCAATCGAGAATTGGGGATCTTTCTCCCGTACACGCCGTTACATCATCTGCTTTTTGCCGAGGGCGGATTCCCGGCGTTAGTTATGACCAGTGGCAATCTGAGCGAAGAACCAATTGCAATTCACAACGATGAAGCCCGAACACGATTGAGCACTCTTAGCGATTGCTTTCTACTTCACAATCGCGAAATTCTGTTACGCTGCGACGACTCCGTTGTGCGAGTGCCGCGCGACCCGCGCGGAGGAACATATCGACATAGAGTGCCATCAGCGGCCTTTTACCACAGAAATGGCAGAGAGCCAGAACCTCAGGTTGAGAAAATACAGCAGCTTCGTCGCTCCCGCGGGTTCGTCCCGACTCCTATTTTTCTTCACAGACAAACTCCCCCTATCCTTGCGGTAGGAGGTGAGCTGAAGAACACCGTTTGCCTCACCAAAGGCAATCACGCATTTCTGAGCCAGCACGTTGGCGATCTTGAAAACCTTGAAAGCTACAGGTTCTTTGAGGAAGCTCTTACCCATCTCAGAACAATTCTCGAGATCGAACCCAGGGTCATCGCTTACGACTTGCACCCAGACTATTTCTCAACCAAATGGGCACTGCAACAGGTTGCAGTCAAACGAGTCGGGGTACAACATCACCATGCTCACATTGCTAGTTGCATGGCAGAAAATCATCTTGATGGAGATGTGGTTGGAATCGCCCTCGATGGAACCGGGTATGGTACTGATGGGAACATCTGGGGCGGTGAGGTCCTGATTACGAACTATCGAAATTTCCATCGTGCGGCTCACTTGGAATACGTGCCCATGCCAGGTGGACCGGCCGCTATTCGCGAGCCCTGGCGAATGGCGGTAAGCTATCTCGCTCATCACATGGGGCGCGACTTCTTAAGGTTCAAGCTGCCCGTCCTCGATGGAATCAGCAGTAGACAAATTGAGGTCATTTTGCAGATGGCGGAGCGTAACGTAAACTCGCCGCTTACTTCGAGTTGCGGGCGACTGTTTGATGCGGTCGCTGCTCTGGTTGGCATCCGGCGGATGGTGAACTATGAAGCGCAGGCGGCAATTGAATTGGAAATGGCTATCCCCAATTCGCCAAGCAATGAAAGTTACCCTTTCGAACTGCTGCTTGAGAACGATACCTATATCATTGGCACCCGTCCGTTGTTTACAGCTGCGCTTCGTGATCTCAGCGATCAAGTCCCGGTAGGAGTCATCAGTGCACGCTTTCACAAGGGACTGGTCGAAGTTTTTCTCGAAATCGCGAATGTACTGCGCGATCGAAGCGGCCTGGATCGTGTTTGTCTCAGCGGGGGGACGTTCAATAACGTGTATCTGGCGGAAAGCCTTGGCCAGCGCTTGCGTGTCGACGGATTCCAAGTATTCACACAGCGCGAAGTACCCTGTGGCGACGGAGGCTTAAGCCTCGGGCAAGCCATGGTTGCCATTCACACCCCAAAGTGATTCTGATAGAAAAACAAGCTAGTTCTTCGTCTTCATCAGAAATCCTTCAGATTACTGTTTAGATGCTGCGAACACGACGTTCGAGGCGATGTCCATACTACCAGCAACCTGGGTGGAGAGGTGTGCTCCAACTACTGGTCTCACCACCACGCGCTAGCTTCTTACCGTCAACACCGGACAGTTCGCACCGACAACAACCCTATGAACGGTAGAACCACCTAGATGTGTCGCCGCCATCAAGTGGGCAGCTGCCGGCCTGGCGCCAAGCACGATCAGGTCTGCAGCGTTCTCCGCGGCTGTTCTCAGGATCACCGCGGCAGGCGAACCGTATTCGGCCGCGAACTCGGGACGATCGAGAAGATCGTCGGGAGAAATGAGTTCCTCCAATTCTCGTAAAGTTGCTTCGATTGGCCCGGGTCGCTCGTGCAGGTGATCTCCATAGTCCTCGATAACGTGCAAGAGCGCAAGGTGAGCGCGAAATTCTCGCGCGAGTGAAACGGCGTAGGAACATCCATGAGCAGCATCGGGCTTCAGATCAGTCGCATAAAGTATGCGCCGACAACTAACCTGAGTGGGTAGGTCGTGGTCATGTCTGGCCTGCAACACCGGAACCGAGGACGGCACCCTGGGACCAACGGTTAAAACCGGGCAGAGCGCTGTTCTGAATATCTCCTCAGCAACGGATCCCATAACCAACTTGCCCAGACCCGTGCGGCCATGTGTCCCTAGGATCAGCAGGTCAACGTTCTGATCGCGGATAAGCCCGGTTATTACTTCCGGAACTTTGCCGTGACGAACATAGGTTTTGTGGTGGTATTCCCTGAGACGAAGCGACAATCGCTGGATCTTCTCTTGCGCATTGCTGTGTGCGTCTTCATAGATTGAGCCGATTAAAGCCGGATCAGGAGCGCCAGGACGCAAGAACGTGACCTCGGGTAGCACGTGGGCAACGTGCACCATGCTGCCATAGCGCACGCTCATCGCTGTCACATAGGGCAACGCGGCCTCAGAGACTTCGGAAAAGTCGGTGGCAAATAGAATATTCTTGAAAGCAACAGCCGTTCCGAGTTTTTCTTCGAGCAGATTCACGACGCACCTCCCTACATGTGTACTGTGGACCCAGGAGCCCTGTCGTTCGGTGTGCATTGTCACCGTTTTCTGTGACCCGCATCACACGGGTTCTGCTACCCTTTCTATACCCTAAGACTGGCGGAGCACTCCAAAGACCAGAGGCTAAGATGGCAACCTACGTTGCAAAGCCTGTAGCCCCCAGCGAAGACAAGCGGTGGAAGCTTGTGGATGCGGCGATGCGCCGGACAGGTCAGCAGTCGCGCGGCTTGATAGAGACCCTCCATGCGGTTCAAGAGGCCTTTGGATACTTGGACGAAGATTCATTGCGTTATGTCGCGATGTCCCTGCGCGTCCCCTTGAGCCAAGCCTACGGCGTTGCAACTTTCTACCACTACTTCACGCTTCGGCCCTCCTTCGCACACGCGTGTACTATTTGCACTGGCACCTCATGCCACATCAAAGGTTCGGCTGCCTTGTTGACGACGGCCAAGAGAGTACTGGGACTCGAATCAAGCAAGGTCACTCCGACTGGATCTATTTCGTTGCTAAGCGAGCGCTGCATTGGACCATGTGCATTGGGACCAGTGGTGGTTTATGACGGCCAAATCGCTGCCGCCGAAAATGCGAGGGAACTGGCCGACCATCTGAGAAGCTGGATTGCCGAATGACTGCTGAAAAGCTAGCGCAGATTGCTAAGGGTGAGCAGGAGACGCAGTCCCGCCTGACTGATGTTGTCAACGTATGCGTCGCCAGCGGCTGCCTGGCTTCCAAGAGCGATTCTGTAAAGCAGGCACTCGAAAGCGAGCTGGCTGATCGCGGCTTAAGTGGCCGCTGTCAAGTAAAAGGAGTCGGCTGTCTTGGTCTGTGTGCGAAAGGACCTCTGGTTTCGACTCGGTCGGGCGCGATCTACAAGAAGGTAAATATAGGCGATGCGCGCGAAATAGTGGATCATTTGGGACGCGAACCCGTCGCCCGATTACTGTTGCCGACTGATGTGCCATTTTTCGAGAAGCAAACCAAAATCGTCCTCGAGAACTCAGGTATTGTGGATCCAGAAAGAATTGAGGACTATGTCGCCGCTGATGGCTATTCAGCTCTCTCGCATGTTCTGCAGCAGATGACTCCCAGTCAGGTTATTCAGGAGATAACGAAGAGCGGCCTTCGCGGCCGAGGTGGCGCCGGTTATCCAACCGGCTTGAAATGGAGCACGGTAGCAAAATCCGTCGGAACCCAGAAATATGTGATCTGCAACGCGGACGAAGGTGATCCGGGCGCATTCATGGATCGCAGTGTACTTGAAAGCGACCCGCATAGGGTAATCGAAGGGATGATCATTGGTGCGTTTGCCGTTGGCGCGTCCGAAGGATACATCTACATCCGGGCTGAATATCCCTTGGCCACACGCCGATTGCGGGTTGCTATCGCCCAAGCTGAGCAGCTTGGATTGTTGGGTGCACACATTGGCGGTACGCCTTTTACCTTCCGAATCCAGATACGGGTTGGAGCTGGTGCCTATGTCTGTGGCGAAGAGACTGCCCTGATCGCGTCAATCGAAGGCAAACGTGGCACGCCGCGACCACGTCCACCTTATCCCGCGATGGAGGGACTGCTGGGACAACCAACATTGATTAACAACGTAGAAACGTATGCGAACATTCCACCTATCATTCGACATGGGGGCGCTTGGTATGCGGGAATCGGCACCGAGACAAGCAAGGGCACAAAAGTTTTCTCCTTAACAGGTCAGATTCGCAATACAGGAGTTGTCGAAGTTCCTATGGGAGTGTCACTCCGTGAGATGGTTTTCGAAATCGGGGGCGGTATTCCTGAAGGGCGACAGTTCAAGGCAGTGCAGACGGGCGGTCCGTCAGGCGGATGCATTCCGGCAGAATTTCTTGATACTCCAGTCGATTATGAATCCCTCGCAAAGCTTGGGTCCATAATGGGATCGGGAGGCATGGTTTTCATGGACGAAAGCTCTTGCATGGTGGATGTTGCGAAATATTTCATGGACTTCTGTATGACGGAATCCTGTGGCAAGTGCATTCCATGCCGCGTGGGCACTTATCAAATGCACCGGATCTTGACGGCAATCACGAACATGACTGCCACGTCCGCGGACTTGAAAATGCTCGAAGAACTATGTGATCTGCTGAAGCACACAAGCTTGTGCGGGCTCGGGCAGTCTGCGCCTAATCCGGTTGTCAGTACGTTAAGGTCGTTCGCAGCGGAATACAAAGCGCACATCGAGGAGCATAAGTGTCCTGCTGGCGTATGCAGCAAAACGATGGGAGTAAGCGCATGAGCCCGGTTGGCGGCGTGAAGACGCTCAAAATCGATGGCCGCGACTTCAGCGCGCGCCCGGAGGAAACCATTCTTGAGGTGGCGTGCCAAAACAAGATTTTTATACCTCGCATGTGTGAACTGGAAGGCTTGTCCACCGTTGGGGCATGCCGATTGTGCCTGGTCGAAGTAAAAGGATCGAATAAGCTGCTGCCTTCGTGCGTTACACCCGTCGAGGAAGGGATGGAGGTCACCACGTCCTCGGAGCGCTTACTGAACTATCGCCGGATGATCGTCGAACTCCTCTTCAGCGAGCGCAACCACATCTGCTCGGTTTGCGTGTCAAACGGACATTGCGAACTGCAAACGATGGCACAAAAGCTGGGCATCACTCATATCCATTTTCCCTACCGCTATCCGAAAGAAAGAGTTGACGCCACGCATGATCGCTTCGTAGTCGATCACAATCGGTGCATTCTGTGTACGCGCTGTGTCCGGGTTTGCGATGAAATCGAGGGCGCACACACGTGGGATGTAATGGGCCGCGGCATCGGATCGCATGTAGTGACGGACTTGAACGAGCCGTGGGGGTCGTCCGAAACCTGTACCGGCTGCGGCAAGTGCGTGCATGTATGCCCGACAGGCGCATTGTTTGAGAAAGGCCGATCCGTAGCGGAGATGGAAAAACGACGTAACTTCTTGCCTTACCTGACGATGATGCGGAAGGGCCACGAATGAGCAACAAGAAGCTGGCTACGGTCTGGCTCGATGGTTGCTCCGGCTGCCACATGTCATTTCTCGATATGGATGAGCGGTTGATCGAGCTTACGCACAAGCTTGATCTCGTGTATAGCCCGCTGGTCGATGCCAAAGAGTTTCCCACAGACGTGGATATAGCGCTGATCGAGGGAGCGGTCAGCAGCGAAGATGACCTCCACAAGATCCGGATGATTCGCGAGCGCACGAAGATCTTGGTGTCATTCGGTGATTGCGCCGTCACAGCAAATGTGCCTGCAATGCGCAATCCATTCACCGTCGAGTCCATTTACGACCGCGCATATCACGAAACCGCGACCTTGGAACCTCAGACCCCCAATCAGATCATTCCGCGCCTGTTGGCTTATGCACGCCCCGTGCACGAAGTCGTGTCGGTTGACATATATATCCCCGGATGCCCACCTTCTGCTGACGTGATCTATTACGCCTTGATGGAATTACTGGAGGGAAGAACACCGGAGCTGAGTTCGAAGACGAGGTTTGGAGCATAAGAAGAAGCCATGGCAGAGCGAAAAACGATCATAATTGACCCGGTAACTCGAATTGAGGGCCACTCCAAGATCACCATTCATCTCGACGAGCAGGGCCATGTCGAAGACGCTCGCTTCCATGTAACGCAGTTCCGTGGTTTCGAAAAGTTCTGTGAAGGTCGCCCGTTCTCGGAGATGCCATCGCTGATGGCCCGCATTTGCGGTATCTGCCCGGTTAGCCATTTGATCGCGTCTGCAAAAGCCTGCGACGCTTTGCTTGCAGTCAAGATCCCACCGATTGCAGAAAAGCTGCGACGCATCTTCGGCATGGCGCAGGTTATTCAGTCCCATGCTCTGAGCCTTTTTCACCTCTCATCGCCTGACCTCTTACTCGGCATGGATGCCGATCCAGCTGACAGCAATATTTTTGGCGTTCTAGAAAAAGATCCTCAACTTGCTCGCGACGGCATTGCTCTAAGGAAGTTTGGTCAGCAGATTATCGAGCGACTAGGCGGCAAGCGAATTCATCCGGCATGGGTGGTGCCTGGCGGTGTCTCTGATCCCTTGTGCGGGGAAGATCGCGATTTCATTTTGAAGGCGATTCCTGATGCGTTTGCGATTGCGAATCGCAGTTTGGCATGGTTTAAGAGTACGATGGAGAAATTTCGGGACGAAATCGGGTCGTTTGGAAACTTCCCATCGTTGTTCATGGGCACGGTGAAAGAAGATGGCGGCCTGACATTTTATGACGGAAAACTCCGCATAGTTGATGCAGGAGGAGAAATCGTTGCGAACGGACTCGATCCGACACAATATTTTGAGTTTCTCGGCGAAAAGGTAGAGCCGTGGAGTTACCTGAAATCGGCTTACTACAAACCCAAGGGGTTTCCTCACGGAATTTACCGGGTTGGACCTTTGGCCCGATTGAATGTTTCCGATCGTTGCGGCACGCCACGGGCTGATCAGGAATTGGCGGAGTTTCACGAGCTACAGCGGACCGCCGTGCTCAGCTCATTTCACTACCACCAAGCCCGGTTGATCGAAATCCTGTATTGCGTGGAAAGACTTGAGCAGTTGCTGAACGATCCTGAGATTCTTTCCAAACATGTTCGGGCAAGCGCACATCCCAATGCGCTTGAGGGGGTCGGCGCCGCGGAAGCGCCTCGTGGAACGCTCTTCCATCATTACAAGATCGACGAGCAGGGACTCATTCGTTGGTGCAATCTCATCATCGCCACCGGGCAAAATAATCTCGCGATGAATCGAAGCGTGTTACAAGTGGCTCAGAGATACGTCCATGGCGAAAAGCTGACGCATGGAATGCTCAATCGAGTGGAGGCAGTTATTCGCGCCTACGATCCCTGTCTGAGCTGCTCGACGCATGCGGTCGGCCAGATGGCGCTCAAAATCCAATTGCTTGGGCCCGAGGGTGCAGTACTCGATGAAGTCGCCCGCTGAGCGCAGGTGGATGGCAATGGGGCACCTACTTGTTGTTGGTTATGGCAACCCGCTTCGGTCGGATGATGGTATTGCGTGGCGCGCAGCGGAACAGGTGCGTAAAGAACTGCCCAACATCACAAGAGTCATTTGCGTCCACCAGCTTACTCCCGAACTGGCCGAGGATGTGGCCGCAGCCGACGTCGTCATTTTCTTGGATGCTTCTGACACAGGTGAACCGGGTGGGGTCCGTTGCGAGGCGGTTTTCACCCGGCTGGACGGATTGCGTTTCTCTCACCATCTCACACCATCGGAGGTTCTAACGTTAGCTGTCCGACTGTACTCCGTTAGGCCCCGCGCGTTTCTTATTTCTATACATGCAGATTGTTTCCATCACGGGCAAGAGCTGTCTCCAGCCGCAAATCAGGCGATTCCAGATGTTTTGGCCCAAGTGCGCGCCCTGATGCGTACTTAGCCCGAAAATCGATCGCGCACGGCGGACCGGACGCCCTATCAGAAGCGTTGCACTCTGATCTAAATGCACACCCCTATCCTCGTGGATTCGACATCGTTCACGACGTTTTCGAGCTGTCTCCGGGAGCATTCGCCAACGACCACTGCTTAGAAGTTCGTATTTTTTGTTCTCAAGCACAGAGCATTGTGATTATCGTCACATCCGTATTGCGACAAGAAGCGTACACCGTATCCAGCAGCTGAATTCAGGAGGCACTTTATGAAACTCCTGCTTCTAATCTTCGTTGTCGGTTTGGCGCTACCAATACTCGGACAAAATAATCAAAAGCCGACGGTACCAAAATACAATTCCGCGGCCGAAGCGGCTTACAAAGGCACGGTTGAGGATGTGCGCGATCGCCAGTGCCCGATCAGCGGCGGAGTGGGAACCCACATCCTCATGCAACTAGAAAATGGGAATACCATTGAAGTGCATCTGGCCACGACCGAGTTCACAAAGATGCTGGAGGTGAATCTTCGAAAGGGCGACCCGATTGGGGTGACCGGCTGGAAAACAGAGTTCGGAGGGGTGCAAACGATTTTTGCGCGCGAAGTGCGATACGGAAATGACACATACATCTTTCGAGCGAAAGATGGTACTCCAGCCTGGATTTATTAGCTTCCGTGTCTCGTCGGTGAATGCGTCAACGGGTTTGATTTGACGGAATTCGAAACATCTCCCCGATCTAGCATCTCGTCAATCACCTACACGTTCCTGAGGAACATTACTGGACCTCGGCTGTCCCGTCCACGAGCGTGTTTCGAAGTTGGACAACTGGAGCCAAGGCTTATTAGGGTGTCGTTGTCCGTTCGAACCTGGCAATGGTCTTAACCAGCCAGCTCCGCACTTCCGCTTCTATCCGCCCCTGTTTCGCACCATCTCTCGCGAGACTGGCAATCGTGTCACCGTCCTCATTCAGTGGAATGTGGCGGCACGGAACGTTCTCTCCGCGGCGATCGTCTGGAACAAGATCCATCAGCGCACATTCCCTCTTGGTAGAGCAAGCTTCATATCTTTCCTTCGGACAGCTTGGCGAATCCTCGAAGAACAGAGGCGGTCTCCATTCAACTGGGGTTTCTATGCAGAACACGGGCTGCCTGGAACCAAGTGGTTTCCGATAACCACCTTGGTCGAGAAATTCTAGTTCGTGTTTCACAACCGTCAATAAATTAGCAGCGTTCATGGCTACCTCCAATTGCGCTCCGCTCATGCAACATTTTGTTTGTTCTGAATTAGTCCTACGTTGATAGTGCTCTCAATTTCAGCAATTCTCTTGTGTAACCATTCCCGCACCGAATGTTCAATCTCATCAATCGTTGCCATGTTGTACATTGTGCACAGTGTTTCTCCTGCTTCATTCAAAGGAATGTGCTGGCAAGGAATTGCCTGAGCCCGCTCACCTTCAGGAACAAAATTGAGCAGCGCACACTGACAATTTGGACAAGCAGAAAAAGGAGGTTTCGGGCAAATTGGAGAATCTTCGAAAATTAGAGCGGCCCTCCATCCCATAGGCTGCCGGTACCCCCCACTGTCCAGGAATTCCAATTCTTTCCATAGCGCATCGAGTTCTTGTTTGCGGGTCATGATGGCACACCTCGACAGTCGAATCGTTTCCGACCTACAAACCTCTTCTGCGAGCTCCTTCCTGACTTGGGACGGATCGATTTCACTGAGATTTGCGGTGGGCGCGAGCCGGATCCCCCCTGCCCCACTGAGTTGAATCGTCATTGATTTACAGCAGGTCGAGCACAACCAGAAGTACCGTAACTCGTCGTTGGTCCGAACTAGCTCGGTCGAAATCGGCACACGCGCCTGAGTGCACCGTCGATACTCAATAGCGAAAAGCTTTCCAATATGTAGGTATTGAAATTGCGCATTGCAGGCCGGATTTGCGCACTTCGAAAGCATGACTCGGCTCCCTGAAGGACAGATCCTGCACCATATCATTGCTCTATTTCGATTCTTTTCCGTGTTCGTGATCACCAAATCTAGTGATCTCACTCACTGCACCTCTGGAGCTCCCCTCCTAGAATTCATTCGTCTGAATTGTTGTTGCCGCCGCCAGTCGCAGAGGCATGCGTTGATATGAAAGGCAAGACTTTGAAGAAGAGTCCACGCGAGATTCGTTGCTACGATTACGTCAATTCTCCGTACGAGCGTGTTCGGGACGCGTTACGGAATGATGCACTCACAGTGTTTCAGTCGGCGACGAAGTCCGCGGTCTCTCGCGCACAATCAGTGGCTGCCGAACTGCACGTCGATATTGGCGGAGTTGGAGTCAAAGCTGACATCAACGTAGTTGTGAAGAATGTGAAGGAACAATTCGAAACCATTCCTTTCCCAACTACCCTTTTGCAGCTTGAGTGGGAAGCAGCGAGCATGCCGGCCTTGTTTCCATTCATGAAAGCTGAGCTATCTATCTACCCACTCACCGGGACCGAAACACAGTTGGATTTTTTGGGCCACTACGAACCGCCTTTTGGCGTGCTAGGAAAGGCAATGAATGCAGTTGTCGGGTATCGCATCGCAGAGCTTTCGATACACCGGTTTCTCGCCGACGTCGCGGAGTACCTGCGACAAAGGCTGCCAAACAAACCGTAGGGACCGTTTATCGGCGAGGTGGGTAGGCGAGCACCGAGGCAACTCGGAAGTTCGAGAAGTGAATACGGCTATCCTATTCCTCCGGTCGCTCGGGACGCTTGCGGCTAAAACCGACTGGCTGTCATGCCGTCGGCTCTGGAGCACCCGAAGGAAACGAACTAGCGGGGCGCAGTTGGCCCAGCCTCTTGGCCCAGGAAGAATTGCCTTGAAGGTCAATCCCGCCAATCTCTCCTGGGGCTCTCTAGTTGATCTCAGGCCCGAAAGTCATCACCTACCCCTACCCGGTCATCCTGGTCAGGTCATTTCTTATTCCATTGACTCCCCCCCCGTTCCGTACTATCTTTTTGCTTCCCCACGTAAGTAGCTGGGTTGGTGTGTAACGACACTGGCCCTTCATGCTCGCTTGGGAGAACCTGATGAAGCCCCTTTTCTGGTTAGTTATTCCTGTTGTATTTCTTTGCACCTCGGTCCTCGCGTCTGCGGATAATAAACCGCCCATTACGCCGGAAGATCTCAAGGCTACCTCTGAGCCACTCGCCCCGGGGGCGACGGCCATCATTCTCTACCGTCAGGTAGACCGCGATGATAGCGGCACGGCGGGATTTGAGAACAACTTTGTGAGAATCAAGATTCTCAAAGAAGAAGGCAGGAAGTACGCGGATATTGAAATTCCATACTACAAGGAAAGCGGGGGCCAGATTGCGCACGTCTCAGGACGGACAATACACTCAGACGGCTCCGTCTCCGAGTTTAAGGGTAAGCCTTTCGACAAATCCATAGTCAAGGCCAAAGGTCTTAAGTACATGGCCAAGACCTTCACTCTTCCGGACGTTCAGGTCGGGTCGATCATTGAGTACTCCTACACTGAAGAGCTGCCGGAGTATTCCCTCCCCGACTCGCACTGGATCCTTAATGAAGAGTTGTTCACAAAGCAGGGGCGGTTCTCCCTCAAACCTTACAGCCAGGATTACAGTCTGCGATGGAATTGGCACCTTCTTCCTGCAGGCTCTGATGGACCAAAGGAGCAGCCGGACCACGTTATCCGTATGACCGTCAGCAATGTCCCGGCTTTCCAAGTCGAGGACTACATGCCTCCAGAAAATGAGCTCAAGTCCCGAGTTGATTTCACCTATTCAAAGGACATGGAGAAGGACGCAACCAAATTCTGGAAGAACCAAGGCAAAAAACTGAACGGGGATGTCGAAAGCTTTGCCGGAAAACGCAAAGCCATGGAGGAAGCTCTCGCCCAGATTGTTTCATCCGGCGACACACCAGACGTTAAGCTGCAGAAGATTTATGAACGCGTCCAAAAGCTCCGCAATCTTTCGTCGGAACGGGAAAGAACGACGCAAGAGCAAAAACGCGACAAGCAAAAAGAGAACTCTAACGTCGAGGACGTCTGGAAGCATGGATATGGTTTTGGGCATGAATTGAACTGGTTATTCCTCGCACTGGCTCGAGCTGCAGGCCTTGAGGCATATCCGGTCTTCGTCTCCGACCGATATCACTACTTCTTCGATCCTGCGTACATGGATGCGCGAAAGTTGGATTACGATCTCGTCCTAGTAAGAGTGGACGGGAAGGACACCTTTTATGATCCGGGTGTTTCCTATACGCCGTTTGGGTTGCTGATGTGGTCCGAAACGGCAGTTCCCGGACTCAAGCTTGATAAAGAAGGGGGCACCTGGATCAGGACGATGCTTCCGAAGAGCAGCGATTCCCAGGTTATTCGGCATGCTGAATTAGCCCTCTCCGAAACCGGCGACATCGAGGGTAAGCTCACGGTAAGCTTTACCGGCCTGAAAGCCATGGAGCTTCGCCGGGGAGAACGGGATGACGATGAGGCAGACAAGAAAAAAACCCTGGAAGACGAAGTAAAAAGCTACATCCCAACGGCGAGCACTCTCGAGCTAACTAATAAACCCAATTGGACGAGTTCTTCCTCGCCTCTGATCGCTGAATTCAAGCTGAAAGTAGACGGTTGGGCGTCCGCTGCCGGGCGAAAATTCATGCTGCCAGTGGGACTGTTTAGCGCCGATGAGAAAAGTGTCTTTGGACATGCGGAGCGGATCCATCCGATTTACTTCGAGTATCCCAGCGGAAAGGATGACGACATCACAATCACCCTACCCACGGGCTGGCAGGTCAGCAGCACTCCTCAAGACTCTGTTCAAGACGGACACGTGATTACGTACTCTTTGAAAGCAGAGAACAACAAATCCTCGGTACGAATCACGCGCAAGCTAAACATGGACGTGCTCCTGCTGGAACAGAAATATTACCCGGCTCTACGAAACTTTTTTCAGCTCGTGAGGACGACCGATGAGGAGCAGATACTTGTTCAGCCCGGCGATACAGCCACCGCCAACCGGTAAGACTGGTGCTGGATTTGGCCGGCTGCTTTCTGTGCGATCGCAGTGCCAGGCCTTGCAAAGGACCTGCCGCCCGTCCTCCCCGACGGTCTCAAGATGATGGCAGAACCGCTGGCACCAGGAACATCCGCGATCATCCTTTATCGGCAAGTGTGCGCGATTCTTTTTTAAGGTGAGAACAACCGATGACGAACAGTGTCTGCCCCAGCCCGCGAACGCAACGGCAAGCAATTGAGCGGCGCGCGCTGGTCCTTACCGTCGCTCTACTCACTTGCGTGCTGAATTGGTCTCGACCAGCTAGAGCTGGGGACGCGCCGCAATGGATGCATGCGGTTGCAAACGCATCACTGCCGGCTCACGACGAAAAAACCAACGCGGTCCTGTTGTACTCCGAAACCGATGTGAACGTTATTTCCATGGATAAGATCAAGACCGTTCAGCGGCGTGCATACAAGATCCTTCGCCCCGAAGGCCGCGATTATGGAACGGCGCTGGTGAGCTTCCGATCTCCCGGCGAAAAAATCAATAACATGAAGGGATGGTGTATTCCCGCTCACGGCAAAGACTACGAAGTGAAGGACAAAGAAGCCATCGAGGCCTCTCTTCCTAAGGTGGACGGCAGCGAACTCATTAATGACGTCCGAGTTAAGATCCTGCAGATCCCAGCAGCAGATCCCGGCAATATCGTGGGCTATGAATACGAAGTCGAAGAGAATCCACTGGTGCTTCAGGACAACTGGATTTTTCAGCACGAGGCACCTGTCAGGGAAGCCCACTACTCCCTTCAACTTCCACCTGGGTGGGAGTATCAAGCATCCTTCTTGAACTACCCGGATACCAAACCTGTGCAATCGAATGGTCAATGGAGCTGGACGATTACCGACCTTAAGGGGGTACGCGGCGAAGAAGACATGCCACCCTCGAATGGTATCCAGGCGCAACTGATCGTGAACTTCCTTCCCCCCGGCGGCCCTGGACTCAAAGGATTCTCGAACTGGCACGGGATGGGGTCTTGGTATACCAGCTTGACCACCGGACGGCGCGACGCCTCGCAGGAGATCAAGCAAAAAGTTTCCCAGCTCACCTCCACATCCGCCAACTCTTTGGAAAAGATGCGCGCAATCGCAGCATTCGTGCAACATGATATTCGCTATGTCGCGATAGAACTTGGGATCGGAGGTTATCAGCCCCATCCAGCCACGGAGATATTCACGCACCGTTACGGAGATTGCAAAGACAAAGCAACGCTGTTGTCGACCATGCTGCGCGAGGCCGGCTTTGAGTCATATTACGTCATGATCAACTCAGAACGCGGTTCGGTGACGCCCGAAATGCCGGCTGATAGCAATGGGTTTGATCATGCCATTCTTGCCATCCGGCTGCCGGCCGATGTTTCCGGTGATGGTCTTGGGCCGATCGTCAATCACCCGAAGCTCGGCAAGATCTTGTTCTTCGATCCCACCGACGAACTCACCCCATTTGGACAGATCAGCGGAGCGCTGCAGGCCAACTACGGCTTGTTGGTCACCCCCGATGGTGGGGAACTTACCGAGATTCCGCAGCAGCCCTCGGCGATGAATAGCATTCGGCGTACGGCCAAGTTGACGCTCGACCGGAACGGCAACCTTCGGGGTGATGTGGAAGAAACGCGCCTTGGCGACCGAGCCTGGAGCCAACGCTGGGCATTGCGGACCGTAACCAATGACAAAGACCGGATCAAACCCATCGAGAACATATTGTCAGGATCGCTTTCGAATTTCGGTATTGTGAAGGCAAGTGTGGTGAACCTCACTCACTCCGATCAACCGTTCGGTTTCCTCTATACATTCGAAGCCGCTAACTACGCAAAAAATGCCGGAGGGATGCTGCTGGTTAGGCCCCGAATTCTAGGAGAAAAGGCGCGAGGAATCCTCGAGACGAAGGAGCCGCGTCAGTTCCCGATCGAGTTCGCTGGCCCGGTGCTCGATACCGACAACTTCGAAATCACGCTGCCAACTGGCTACACGGTTGACGAGCTGCCTCCGCCCGTGGATGCGGACTTCGGATTTGCTAGCTATCACTCGAAAAGCGAACTGAAGGGAAACGTGCTGGCATATTCGCGCACGTTTGAGATTAAACAGCTAAGCGTACCGGTAAGCAGAGCACCGGAGCTCAAGAAGTTCTATCGCATCATCGCCAGCGACGAGCGGAATACTGCGATTCTTAAGCCGGTGAACTGAAATCTATCGCACGGGCAAGGTTTCGCCTGGGCTGTCTATGCCCCCAGCACTGCCGCGACGATCCGCTTCGGGGCCTTCCCCACCTTCACCCGCTTGACTTCGCGTCGCGTCCGCACGTCAATAATCGACACATCGTTTGTCCCGGTATTGCTCACACAGACATACTTCCCATCGGGAGAGAACGTCACCCAGTTCGGCCCATCACCCACCGGCACCCGTCCCGTAATCCTGTCCGCCTTAACTTCGTAAACGTAGAGACTATTGTCCAATAGGCTCGTGACCCACAGCTCCGTCCCGTCCGACGTTAGCGCGAGCCCGTGCGTCAGGGTGTTGCTCGGCTCGAATGGGCGCTGCTTCGGCGTGTGGTTTTCGGACGGCATCGCTATTCGTCGTATGTTCCCACTCGCCACGTCTACCTTCATGAAACCATGCAGGTCGCTTACCGCGACGTACATCGTCTTACCATCGGGCGTGACGACGTATGGCCGGGGTATGCCTCCGACCGTCACCTTCGCCGAATACGCCATCGTCGTCAGGTCGATGATGTTGATCTGGTTCGCCCCCATCGCGCTCACGAACAAGGTGCGATTACTCCCAGCGTTGAAGGCGTTGTGTGGCTTGCTTACCGGTAGCGTTTTCACCACTTTCTGCCGCAGCACGTCCACAATGTCTACTGCATCCTTGTCCACAATCGGCACCGCTACGTAGTGTCCATCGGGCGTGACCGCACACTGGTTCGGACGCCCCGTCAGGTTGATCGTCGCGATGACGTTGTTCGTCGCAGTTTCTATCACGCGCAGGGTGTTGTCTGATTCGATAGTCGCAAACAGCCGACGCCCATCCCTCTGAATCGCCAGCCCGTGAATTTTGTCGGCCAGACGGATGTCATCTACCGTGTTCAGCGTCTTCAGGTCGATGACACTGACGTCGTCACCCTCACTGTTGTCCACGTACAGTCGAACGCTCTGAGAGGATGCTGCTGACGTCGCGATATCAAAACACAAGAGCAAGAGAAAGGGCTTCCAGGCAGTGTTCAGTCGCATACCTACCCCCGAAATTGACGACCTACTCTAGCAGAAAGTTGTCGATGCCTGGCGAAGCCAGGCAATTAGACTCAAACCCAAGCAGGGACATTTTGAGTGTTGTTGGGA
>Ga0207674_10000614_pt1 | contig 46786 bp, 36 predicted proteins | sample KBSCornC72_FD_184303 | JGI IMG/M metagenome (GOLD analysis project Ga0207674, IMG submission 184303) | Corn rhizosphere microbial communities from Kellogg Biological Station, Michigan, USA - KBS Corn C7-2 (SPAdes) (version 2) | ecosystem: Host-associated > Plants > Roots > Rhizosphere > Soil ... | reverse complement strand
CAGCACCCGCGCACCCGTTTTCAGACAGCGCGAAGCCAGCGGAATGTCCGCGGTGACGACAATGTCACCCGCCCCTGTCCGGTCGGCGATCCAGTCGTCTGCAGCATCGGCGCCCTCGCCCACCGTAACGTGTTTCATCAATGGATTGCGGCTTGGTCTGAGCCCGCCGTTACTGACGATATGCACAGTAAGGCCGTGGCGGCCGGCGACGCGTTCAACCTCGTTCTTCACCGGACAGGCATCGCCATCGACAAAAATCTCAAGCACGAATTTTCCTCAACGCGATCATTCGCTTGATGTAATGTGAAACCACGCGGGAGGGAATTGTGGCGCTCAATCCGGAAGATCTGGACTTCATTTCCAACTTCAACACGTTCTGGGCCGTATTCCTAGGCGCGATTCTCGCGACCATCGGAGGATTCGGCGCGACGCAGGCGGAGTGGATCCTCGAGCGAAAGCGGCGGGAGCGTAACGCGGCGATTTTCTTCGGCGAATTGCTCACGACGATGAATATCATCCTGACAATCGCAGGTGAATCGCGCGAAGTCGGCGATCCGTATGGTCCGATTACGCTGCGCTTGCTGCGCTCCGCGGTCAAGGAAGTGGATATCTACAACCGCAACCGCGAGACGCTGTTCGACCTGCGCGATGCAGAACTCAGGGCCAAGATCCACACGCTCGTTCTTCGGATCGTCATGCCTGCGGATGGCGTTTTCGACATGACGAACGAAATCACGCAAGCTCAAAGTCTTTTGAGGTCGCCAGGCATGACTCTCGACGACCGCGCCGAACTGGAAGAGCGGCTCGAGCGTTTACGAACCAATCGCGTCGGCGCGTTCGACACGATTCTGGAAAGTTCCGAGCAGTTGAAGAATGTCGTTCGCTTGCTCGAACCGATCGCAAAATACTCCTACGAAAACCTCGACAAGGTCGTGCGCAACACCTGAGGCTCAGGCTGCGCGACGATTGCTGCGCGGGCGCCAGCGACGTTTGGGGTTTTTGTAGTTACGCTCCTGCGGCCTGCGTCGTTCCTCGCCCACATTGGCTGGCGCCAGTCCGGAGGCTGGAAGATCGTGGGTCACCACCGCGATCTGCCGTTTCACCAAACGCTCGATATCGCGCAGACAAGACCGCTCGGACGGATCGCAGAACGAAATCGCGATACCCGCCGAACCGGCCCGCGCCGTGCGGCCAATGCGGTGGATGTAGCTTTCCGGCTCGTTCGGCAGCTCGAAATTGACCACGTGGGTGATGTCGTCGACATCGACTCCGCGCGCGGCAATGTCGGTGGCGACCAGCACGCGCACCGCGCCTGATTTGAAGCCGGCAAGCGCACGCTGGCGGGCATTCTGAGACTTGTTGCCGTGAATCGCATCGGCGGCATAGCCCGCTCTGGACAAATGATCCGACACCCGATTTGCGACATGTTTCGTGCGCGTGAAAACAATGACGCGCTTCATGTCGTCCGCACGGAGCAAATGCGACAGGAGCGCTCTCTTGTCTTTCTGCTCAATGTGTATCACGCGTTGATCGATCTTGTCGGCCGTTTTGGTCGGCGGCGAGACTTCCACGCGCTCGGGATGGTGAAGCATATCGCCGGCAAGCTTGGCGACATCGTCCGGCATCGTCGCGGAGAACAGCATCGATTGACGCTTCTTCGGCAGCATAGAAACGATGCGGCGCACATCCTTGATGAAGCCCATGTCGAGCATCCGGTCGGCTTCGTCGACGACGAGCGTTGTCACGCCGTCGAGCCGCACGTGGCGCTGCTGGACGAGGTCGAGCAGGCGACCAGGCGTGGCGACAAGAACATCGACGCCCGGCTTCATCGCGGCGATCTGCGGGTTCTGGTTGACGCCGCCCAGGATGACGGCATGCCTTAGGCCGAGATGGCGGCCATAAGTCTTCAGGCTGACGTCGATTTGGAGCGCCAGTTCGCGCGTGGGCGCGAGAATCAGGGCGCGTGCGCTGCGATGATCGGCGCGCGTCTTCTCCTCGGCCAAACGCTGAAGCGACGGCAGGCCGAAGGCGGCTGTTTTGCCCGTTCCGGTCTGAGCGATGCCCAAAAGATCTTTACCGGCGAGCAACGTCGGAATGGCGCGCGCCTGGATGGGCGTCGGCGTCGTGTACTTCTCGGAGGCGAGCGCACGTAATAGCGGCTCGCAGAGTCCGAGAGATGCGAAGGTTGTATTCGTCACAAAAATAATCCTTAGCCAGCGCGTGCTTTCGGCACGCGCGTAACGGCTTGTTGCCGTTTTCCACGCACATCTGGAGCTAACGGGAGTTTCGATGAGACCTGCGGTGGGAACGTCCGAATGACCGGCGCGCCGCGTGCGACCGCGAGGTGATGGCCGAGCCTATAGGCGGGAGCTTAACAAGAAGTCAAGTCGGCGCCCTCGACTCGAGGCCTGGAAAGTTTGCAAAGTCAGGCAGTCAGACATCGTATGTCGCTGAAATGAACAAGCATCCCGACATTCGTTTCACGTCGCGCCTGTGCAACGGCGTGACGCTGCATGTCGCCGAAGCAGGTCCAGAGACAGGACCGCTCGTCATATTGCTGCACGGCTTTCCCGAGTTCTGGTTCGGCTGGCGCCATCAGATTGCGCCGCTGGTGGCCGCCGGCTTTCACGTCGTGATGCCCGACCAGCGCGGCTATAATCTGAGCGAAAAGCCGCTCGGCATCAGAAACTACGACGTCGACAAACTCTCGGCCGATGTTGTGGCCCTCGCGGCTCACTATACGAAGCTGCCATTCCGCCTGGTCGGACATGATTGGGGCGCGGTCGCTGCCTGGTGGACGGCGACGCGTCACCCCGAAAAGCTTCGCACGCTTTGCGTTCTGAATTGTCCGCATCCTGCGGTCTGGCGCGACGCCATGACGAATGATCCCGAACAGCGCAGAGCCAGCTGGTATGTGCGCGTCTTCGCCCTGCCCTGGCTGCCGGAGTGGATGATGCGCCGGCGGAACTTCCACGCGCTGGTCGGCGCCATCCGCGGCTCCAAAAGGCACGTGTCCGACGCGGACGTGGAAGAGTATCGAAAGGCCTGGGCACAGCCTGGCGCCTTGACCGCCATGATCAACTGGTATCGGGCGATCCTGCGGCGAAGATTTTCGCCTATCGCGCACGGAAGCATCCGGATTCCCGTGCACATCATCTGGGGCGCCGAAGATATCTACGCGCGTCCCGCACTGGCCGAGGCGAGCAAGGCCTTGTGCTCCAGAGCGACACTCACCTTCCTGCCAAAAGCGACGCATTGGGTTGCGCATGACGAACCCGAACACGTCAACACCATCCTGCTTGATGCGCTGAAGCCCTGAGATCTTTCGTCCGTATAAAGAGATTTGCGCAGCATGCAGAGGCTTCAAGCCTCTCAACATGCAGCGGAATTTGATCGTGGCGCAATAAAGTTAGTTCCGCAAATCTATGAGTACAGACGCATTGGAGCTTTGCTTGCAAAGCAATCCGCTTGCGACGGCGCCTCAAAATCCATCGATCTTCTCGCATCCTCCCCGTTGCGGATTCGCGCCAGTTTTGCGCATGATATTGGGGGCGTACCGGACCATGCCGGAGGTTTGGGCGCGTGTCTGGGCGAATCCGGCTGGGTAACGGCATTCGGCGCACATGGCAAACTTCGATAATGGTGGCTCGCGTTCAATTTCGCAGGCATCGGTAAAGGGCACGGTCAAGTGGTTCAACTCGACCAAGGGATATGGCTTCATCACGCTCGAAAGCGGCAGCGACGCATTCTGTCATGCATCTGCACTGCAGGCGGCGGGACACACGGATCTGCCGCAGGGCGCGACGATCGTTTGTGATCTGCAGGATTCGCCGCGCGGCCTGCAGGTGGTCGCGGTTCACAGCGTCGACACAAGCACGGCCGACATGAGCGCACCGCGCGGACCGCGCCGCGACTTCGGCGAGGGTGGACGGCGGGGCGGCGGACGCTTCGGCGGTGGCGACCGTTTCGGCGGCGGCGATCGCTTCGGCGGCGGCGACCGTTTCGGCGGCGACAGATTTGGAGGCGGCGACCGTTTTTCCAGCGCCCGCGATGCCGGCCCGAGCGGCCCGATGGTCGAGGGCAAGGTCAAGTTCTTCAACGACCAGAAGGGCTTTGGATTCGTCATGCCCGACAGCGGCACCGGCGACGTTTACATCCATGCGAGTGCCTTACGCCGTTCCGGAATCCAGGCGCTCGAGCCCGAACAACGTATCCGCTATTCGACCCGTCAGGGCCAAAAGGGCGTCGAAGTGGACCGGGTCGAGATCATTTAACGCATTGTAGCAATTTAGTTTTCTGCTAGTGCGGACGATTGTTTCGTCTGCAACCCCGTGCCGCATGTTTTCTTCATTTTGGTAACTTGAAGTTTGCACCTGCGAACATATATAGCGTCGATCTATATCGAACCTATATAGATAGCAGGACAGGGGCATGGACGTTCGCACAATTTGCCTGGGGATTCTCACCCGCGGCGACGCCACCGGGTATGAGATCAAAAAGCTGTTTGACGACGACGGCTATCAGCACTTCGTCGAGGCCAGCTTTGGCTCGATCTATCCCGCGCTCAATCGGCTGACCGATGAAGGCTATGTCTCGGTCCGCGAGGAGAGCCAGGAAAAACGCCCGGACCGGAAGGTCTATTCGATCACACCGGCCGGTCGCACTGCCTTCATTGCCTCGCTGCTGAAACCCCTTCCCGAAGACCGCCACCGCTCGCCGTTCGTTTTCGCGATGCTTTTTGCGGATTTGTTACCGCCCAGCCGTGTCAGCGCCATGCTCGATACCTATATCAGCCAGGTTGAAGAGAAATTCGCGCATCTGAATCACCAGCACGCTGCATCTCAGTCCAGCGGGGAAAAGTTCGTTACGGGGTTCGGTCAAGCCGTCTATGTGGCAATCCTCGATTTTCTGCGCACCCACCGCGCGGAGATTGAACAGGAACAAGCGGCAGAGGCCGCGGAATAACGGAGTTCGTGTTTGATGTTCAGGCAGTTCACATCGATGCTCAGCCGCCTGTACGACCGGTACATGCCGGGATTCTGGCTGCGCCTGAAGCCACGCTATCAGTGGGCGGGCGGCATCGCCATTTTGGTCGGTCTCTGGGTTGCGACTGGCATGTTCAACAGCCAGGCTGCCCAGGCTCCCGCCTCCGACATCGTCGACAAGCCCACCACTCCGCGGGTGCGCGTGAGCCAGTCGGTGGCATCCGAGCGCGACGCGACAGTCATTATTCGCGGGCGCACACAGGCCAAGAATGAAGTGGATGTCCGTGCCGAGGTCGAAGGCGTGGTGCAGGCCATCCACTTTGACAAGGGCGACCGCGTCAAGAAGGGCGACACCCTCTGCGAGATTCGACTGAACGACCGCGGCGCCAAAGTCGCCCAGGCTGCAGCTCTTGTTGCGCAGACCCAGAAAGAACTTCAAGTCGCGCAGGATCTCTACAAGCAGGGCTTCCGCTCCAAGACACAATTGGCGCAATCGGAAGCAGCGTACGCCCAGGCACAAGCCGGTCTTGCCACTATGAACGTTGCCCTCGCCAACACGCGCATCAAGGCGCCGTTCGACGGCATTGTTGACGACCGCTATGTCAACGCCGGCGACTACATGCGCCCAGGCGACAAGTGCGAAATGGTCATCGCGCCCGAGCCCTTCCTGGCCACGGGCACTGTGTCGGAGCAGGACGTCGGAGGCATCAGCCTCGGCGATCTGGCAACCGTCAAGTTGGTGACAGGTGAAAATGTGACCGGCAAGGTCAGCTTCGTCGCCGACCGCGCCGATCAGATGACCCGCGCGTTCCGCATCGAAGTCGAACTCCCCAATCCGGACGCCAAGCTGCGTGACGGGGTCAGCGCCGAAATCAACATCGCGGTCAGGAAGGTCAAAGCGCACCACATCTCGCCCGGCATCATGGTGCTGAGCGACAAGGGCGCCGTGGGCGTTCGCGTGGTTCAGAACGGCATAGTCGCGTTCATGCCCGTGCGCGTGTTGAGCGAGGACCCCACAGGCGCCTGGATCACGGGCCTTCCCGACACCGTCACCTTCATCACTGTCGGCCAGGAGTTCGTGAATGATGGGCAGCGCGTCGAACCAGTGTTCGACAGAAGCGGAAAATCTTCATGACCAGGATTGTCGAGTGGGCCGTCCATAACACCCGCGTTGTCATCGCCATGATGGCTGTGGTGGTCATCGCGGGCATGGCCGCGTTCATCAAAATCCCAAAGGAAGCGCAGCCGGACATCCCAATCCCTGTGCTGACGGTGCAGGTGGCCTATCCCGGCATCAGCCCGGAGGACAGCGAACGATTGCTGGTCAAGCCGCTCGAAACGGCGCTGCGCAATGTCGAAGGCATCAAGACAATGACGGCGCGCGCCTATTCGGGCTTTGCCGTGATCATTCTGGAGTTCGACGTCAACTTCAACAAGCAGAAGGCGCTGGAAGACGTCCGCGCTCAGGTCGACGAGGCTCGGTCGCGGCTGCCGCAAGAAGCCGACCCGCCGATCGTGCAGGAAGTGAATGTCGCGCTACAACCGGTGATCTCGGTCGCACTGTGGGGCGACGTGCCCGAGCGTACACTGCTCCATCTTGCGCGCGACCTGAAAGATGACATCAAGCTGATCCCGAGCGTGCTGGACGTCGACATCGGCGGAGAGCGCAACGAGATGCTCGAGATCGAGATCAATCCGGCGAAGCTTGAAGCCTATGGCATCACGCAGCAGGAACTGTATGCGGCGGTGTCGAACAACAACCGCCTGGTTGCCGCCGGCCTGATCGACACCGGCCATGGCAGCTTTGCGGTGAAGGTGCCAGGCGTCATCGAGAACGCGTCCGACCTCTTGAGCTTGCCGATCCGCGCCAATTCCACCGCCACCGTGACACTGGCCGACGTCGCGTCGGTGCGACGCACCTTCGCCGATCCGGTGACCTACTCCCGCCTGAACGGAAAGCCGACGCTGTCGCTGAACGTCTCCAAGCGCATCGGCTCCAACATCATAGCCAACAACGCGCAGGTGCGTGCGATCGTCGACAAGGCCGCCAAGAGCTGGCCGGCCGGCGTGCATGTTACCTATCTGTTCGACGAGTCGACGGACATCCGCGACCAGCTGAGTTCGCTGACCGACTCCATCATCCTCGCCATCGTGCTGGTGATGATCATCGTGGTCGCGGCGCTTGGCCTCAGGTCAGGCCTGCTGGTCGGCGTTTCGATCCCAACCTCGTTCCTGATGGCGTTCATGGTTTTGAACGGTATCGGCTACACGCTCAACATGATGATCATGTTCGGACTGCTGCTCGCGGTCGGCATCCTGGTCGACGGTGCGATCATCGTAGTCGAATACGCCGATCGCAAAATGACAGAGGGGCACAAGCCGAAGCAGGCCTTCGCCGAAGCGGCGCTTCGCATGTTCTGGCCTGTGCTCAGTTCGGCCGCGACAATGATCGGCGCCTTCCTGCCGATGCTGCTGTGGCCAGGCGTCGCTGGCAAGTTCATGAGTTACTTCCCCATCACCTTGATCGTCATCCTAGGCGGGTCAGTGGTGGTCGCGTTGATCTTCATGCCCGTGCTGGGCGGCATCTTCGGAAAGCAGCCGGTGCATGACGAAGAGCATGAGCGCGCAATCGAAGCGTCGGAGACCGGCGACTGGCGCGATATTCCCGGTATAACGGGCTGGTACGCGCACTGGTCCGAACGGCTGACCCGTCATCCCGGCCGCGTTATTGCGGGCGCCGCCGGCATCGTGTTCGCCGTCTTCACACTGTTCACAGTCTTCAATCACGGCGTCATCTTTTTCGCCGACGAGGATCCGGACTTCACCCAGGTGCTGATCTCGGCGCGCGGCAACCTGTCGGCCGACGAAAAGCGCGACATCGTGATGAGCATTGCCAACATCGTGCAGACCATCCCGGGCATCCGCGCGATCAACGCAGGTTCGGGTGGCCAGTCCAACAGCCTCAACAGCCAGGGTGGCCTGCCGGTCGACAACATCGGGCGGTTGAGCATCGAGCTCAAGAACTATCGCGAGCGGCATCCCGCCAAATGGATCGAAGAACAGATCCGCCAGAAAACGGCGAACGTGCCAGGCGTGCATGTCGAGGTGCGTCCCCCCCAGGAAGGCCCGCCGACCGGCAAAGACGTAATGATCGACGTCAACTCGGATGATTATGCGCAGCTGGCCCAGGTGACGGCGGCGATCCGCGCCTATATGGACAAGCTGCCCGAGCTTCGTGATGTGGAAGATACCCGGCCGCTGCCCGGCATCGAGTGGGATCTGGACATCAACCGCGAGGTGGCCAGCCGGTTCGGCGCGAATGCGCAGACCATTGGCACCGCAGTTCAGCTCGTCACCAACGGCATTCTGGTGGGCAAGTACCGGCCCGACGACAGCCAGGACGAGATCGACATTCGCGTGCGCTACCCGAGCCAGGCGCGCGGCATTCATGCGCTCGACAATCTGCGCATAACGACGGCGGATGGATCGATGGCGCCGATCAGCAACTTCGTGACGCTGAAACCAGCGCAACAGGTCAGCTCGATCGAGCGTGTCGACGCCCATCGTGTCTATCACGTGCGCGCGAATGTGAAGCCCGGCATCAATGCGACGGCCGAAATCAACAAGATCAAGCAGTGGCTCGCGACACAGACCTTCCCGTCCGATGTGCGCGTTTCATTCAAGGGCGGCAGCGAGCAGCAGGACGAGTCCGGCGCGTTCCTGGTGGTCGCGGCCGGTCTTGCACTGTTCCTTATCGCAATCGTGTTGCTGGCGCTGTTCAACAGCTTCTACCACACCTCCTTAATCCTTGTGGCGGTCGTACTGGCGATGATCGGTGCGCTGCTCGGCATGGTCGTCATGCAGCAGCCCTTTTCGATCATCATGACCGGCACGGGCCTTCTGGCGCTGGCGGGCATCGTGGTGAACCACAACATCGTCCTGATCGACACATTCCACCGTCTGCGTGACAGCGGCATGGACCCGATCGAGGCGGTGATCCGTTCGAGCGCGCAGCGTCTACGCCCCGTCTTCCTGACCACGATCACCGCCATCGGCGGACTGTTGCCGATGATGTTCGCGGTAGAGATCAATTTCTGGACGCGCGAGGTGACGATCGGCGGTCCGAACGAGCTGATTTGGGTGAGCTTGTCCACGGCGATCGTGTTCGGCCTGGCATTTTCAAAGCTGATCACGCTCGGCCTCGTGCCCGCGATGCTGGCGCTCCCCTACCGCATGCGCGAGCGCGGCGTGACCTTCAGCTCGCTCGTGGTCGGGGCCTTCGGCGCCCCGGTCCGCGCTGTCAGGCGCTGGCGCGGTGGCAGCGGCGCAGGCCAGGCGCAAACGCAACCGGCGGAGTAATCCTCAGCTCGCGGCGACGGGGGTGGCGCGCACCAGGCCCGGCACCACGTCGGGATCATTCTCGACGGCCTTGAGCTTCTCGAGCGCCTCGGCGGCCTGCTTCTGCTTGTTCCACATCGAGGCGTAAGGCCCGTCGCGCGTGACGAGCTCGCCGTGCGTGCCGCGTTCCACGATCACACCGTGATCGAGCACGAGGATTTCGTCGGCGTCGACGACGGTCGAGAGACGATGCGCAATCACGAGCGAGGTGCGATTGCGCGAGACATCCGAAAGCGCGCCCTGGATTTCGCGCTCGGTATGCGTGTCCAGCGCCGACGTCGCTTCGTCCAGAAGCAGAATCGGCGGGTTTTTCAAAATCGTGCGGGCGATGGCGACGCGCTGCTTCTCGCCGCCGGAAAGCTTCAGCCCGCGCTCGCCGACCATGGCGTCATAGCCCAGCGGCAGCTCCTTGATGAATTTGTCGATCTGGGCGTGACGGGCGGCTTCCTTGATCTCGGCTTCCGTCGCTCCGATACGGCCATAGGCGATGTTGTACCGGACGGTGTCGTTGAAGAGCACGGTGTCCTGCGGAACGATCCCGATCGCGTGGCGAAGGCTCGTCTGCGTCACGTCGCGAATATCCTGGCCGTCGATGGTCACGCTGCCCGACGTGATGTCGTAGAAGCGGTAGAGAATGCGCGAGATCGTCGACTTGCCTGCACCCGACGGGCCGACCACCGCGACGGTCTTCCCCGCCGGAACGACGAAGCTGATGCCTTTCAAGACCGTCCTCGCCGGCTCATAGGCGAAGACGACATTGTCGAAGCGTATCTCGCCGCCCGTGACCTTCAGCTCCGGCGCTCCGGGCTTATCCTGAACCTCGACCGGCTGGTACAGGAGGCGGAACATCGCATCCATATCGACCATCGCCTGCGTCATCTCGCGATAGACGGTACCGAGCAGGTTGAGCGGCTGGTAGAGCTGGATCAGGATCGCGTTCGCGACGGAAAAAAGCCCGACCGAGAAACGTCCGTCGGCGACGCCAAGCGCAGTGAGCCAAAGCACGGCGCCAAGACCGAGCGCCATGATCAGCCCCTGCCCCATGTTGAGCAGCGTCAGCGAAATCTGCGCCTGGATGGAGGCCCGGGAGTATTTCTCCATCGAGGTGTCGAAGCGCCGCGTCTCGTGTCCCTCGTTGTTGAAGTATTTGACGGTCTCGTAGTTCAGGAGACTGTCGACGGCCTTGGTGTTGGCGTCCTGATCGCTCTGGTTCATGTCGCGGCGGAACTGAATGCGCCAGCGCGTGATGGCGAAGGTGAACCACACATAGAGAACGACCATGACGGCCGATGCCAGCGTGATCCCAAGGCTGAACTTCTCGAGCAGTATGATCGTGTAGAAGATGAAGAGCAGGATCGTCGGGAAGATGCTGAACAAGGCGAACGACAGGAGATTGTCGATGCCCTTGATACCGCGATCGATGACGCGACCGAGCCCGCCGGTCTTGCGCTCGAGATGGAAGCGCAGCGAGAGCGTGTGCACATGCGCGAAGGTGGAGACCGCAACCTCGCGCATGGCGTGATATTGCACCTTGGCGAAGATGCCGTCGCGCAGCTGCGCCATCGCCTGCATCAGGATGCGCGAGATGATATAGGCGGCGATCATCGCGAGCGCGTAACCGAGCGCAATCTTGACGATGAGCGTTTGACCATGGACGGACTTGCTGGTCGTCAGCGCGTCGATCGCATAGCCGAGAAAGAGCGGCGAGAAGCTTGTCGCCGACGTCGCCAGCACGAGAAACACGATGGCGACGACGACTCGCAGCCGAAGTTCCGGCTGGTTCCTGGGCCAGAGATACGGCAGCAACATCCACAAGGGGCGAAAGGACGGTGCGCCGTCGCCTTCTTCTACGATCGCTCGAGCCATCGATCCTAGTGTCCCATATTACCGCCGCCGAAAGCGAGAAAGCCGGCGATGAGCGCGAGCAATGCGATGGCGGCGATGATGACGAGCGTGCGCGGCACGGTTAACCTCTGATCTCTCGAATCTGTTTAGAAACTGGCGCGCCAACGCGCAACCCCGGACGCAGCATGGATAACAGGAAGCCTTCGATCTGCGTGTTCTGCGGCTCCTCGCACGGCCTCCTGCCAGAATATGCCGCGGCCGCGAAAAGGCTTGGCGAACTGATCGGCGCGAACGGCTATTCGCTGGTGTTCGGAGGCGGCAATGTCGGACTGATGGGCGAAATCGCCCGCGCGGCGCATGCGGCGGGAGCACCGATTCTCGGCGTCCTTCCTTCTTTTCTTCGCCACGTCGAACGGCCGCTCAACAGTGCCGAAGAGTTGATCGTGGTGCCCGATATGCAGCAGCGAAAAGCGATCATGCTTGACCGCGCCGACGCGTTCATTGCGCTCCCCGGCGGGCTTGGCACCTTCGACGAAATCTTCGAGGTGCTCTCGACTGCGCAACTCCAGGTCCACAAGAAGCCGATCGTGCTGATCGACAGCGAAGGCTACTTCGCGCCGCTGCAAGCCTTGCTCGCCGCCGTCGTGCGCCAGGGCTTCGCCATCCGCAGCATCGAGAATTTCTATCGCGTCGTAGCGACGCCGGAAGCCGCGATTCACTGCATCAACTCCTGGCCAGACGGCGCCGCGTCCACGACGCAAAACGGCCCTCCAAGCTGACGAGCACCAGCGCCGACCAGACGAAGCCGAATGCGATCAAGTTGGTGCGCGTGAACGGCTCGTTGAGGATAAAGGTCGCAACCAGCAAGGTGATGGTGGGCGAGAGGAATTGCAGGAAGCCGAGCGTCGTCAGCCGTATGCGCCTCGCACCCGCCGCGAAGAGGACGAGTGGCACCGCCGTCAAAGGCCCGGTGAACATCAGCAACGCGTTGCGCGTGAGATTCGGGGAGGGAAAGGCGCCCGTACCCTTGAGCGCCCAAGTGGCGACCAGCGCCACCGTGACGGGAAGCAAGAGACACGTCTCGATCGTCAAGCCTTCCAGCGCATCGACCGGCGTCAGCTTTCGCACATAGCCGTAGAAGCCGAAGGTCAGCGCCAGTGCCGGCGCGATCCAGGGAATGCCGCCGAGCGCCGCCGCCTGGATGACGACCGCCGCCGTCGCCAGACCAAGCGCGACAATGCGCGGGCGCGACACCTTCTCGCCGAGAAAGACGACGCCGAGCGCAACTGAGACGAGCGGCGTCATGTAGTAACCGAGGCTCGCCTCGATCAGGCGGTGCGTGACGACGCAATAGATGAAGATCGTCCAATTCACCGAGATCAGAAGGCTGCTGGCCAGCAGCGCCGCCATGATGCGCGGCGTGCGCACGACGGCGAGGAAGTGCCTGACGCGACCGCGCACCAGCGTGACGAGCAATCCGACCAGCGAACACCAGAGGATGCGATGCAGCGTGATCTCGACCGGCGGGACGTCTTCGAGGAATTGCCAATAGAGCGGCACGAAACCCCAGATCGCGTAGGCGCCGCCGGCATAAAGAACGCCGCGGAGTTCGTTGTGAGGTTCGGACGGTACGGTCATCGTGGGATTGGGCCGGCGTTTGACTCTAACCTCACTGTCATGGCCCGCCACCCCGATCCGCGCGTAGCGCGGTCGAAGTGTAAACTCCGTGCGGGCCAGCCAGTTGAAGAGAGTCTGAATGTCGAAGCATGCAAGCGCAGATTAGATGTCCAGTTCATCGATTTGTGATCACCTGGGTGGCCAGCATTCCGGCGGGCACTGACAAGTTGACGTGCACAAACACTAGATGGTTGGAAGCCGATTGCATCTTTGTCGTCGTCATTGCTGCTATGCGCGCGCGCCATCGCGAAACAATTTGTAACAGATCGAGTCGCTGAGCGCCTCGAACGACGCATCGACGATGTTGGGCGAGACGCCGACCGTCGACCAGCGGTTGCCGGCGCCGTCGGCACTTTCGACCATCACGCGGGTCACGGCCTCGGTGCCGCTCGTGAGGATACGCACCTTGTAGTCGACGAGGCGAAGATCGGAGAGGAACGACGAGTATTTGCCGAGATCCTTGCGCAGCGCCGCGTCGAGGGCGTTGACCGGACCATTGCCCTCGCCTGCCGTGTGCACGATCTCGCCGTCGATGCGCACGCGCACCGTCGCTTCCGAAACCGTGACCAGATCGCCCAACGCGTTATGGCGGCGCTCGACAATGACGCGGAAACTTTCGACATCGAAATAGTTCGGCACCTGGCCGAGCGCGCGCCGCGCCAGGAGTTCGAACGACGCCTCAGCGCCGTCATAGGCGTAGCCGAGAAATTCGCGCTGCTTGATCTCGTCGAGGAGCCGCGTGATGCGCGCATCCTTGGCGTCTAGATCGATGCCGGCGTCCGAGAGGCGCGCCAGAAGGTTCGAGCGGCCCGCCTGGTCCGACACCAGGATCTTGCGCTGATTGCCGACGCTTTCCGGCGCGACATGCTCGTAAGTGCGCGGATCCTTGGCGACGGCGGAGGAATGCAAGCCGCCCTTGTGCGCGAAAGCCGACGGCCCGACATAAGCCGCGTGGCGGCCCGGCGCGCGGTTCAGGATTTCGTCCAAGAGGCGCGACACCGAAGTCAGCCGCGCCAGTTGTTCGCCGCTAACACCGGTTTCGAACGCAGACGCGAACGGCTCCTTCAGCAACAGGTTCGGCAGCAGCGAACAGAGATTGGCGTTGCCGCAGCGCTCGCCGAGCCCGTTCAGCGTGCCTTGAATCTGGCGCGCGCCGCCGCGCAAGGCGGCGAGACTGACCGCCACCGCCTGCTCCGTGTCGTTGTGCGCGTGAATGCCGAGCGACGCCTCCGGCAACTTCGCCTTCACCTCTGACACGATGCGATAGACGTCATCCGGCATGCTGCCGCCGTTGGTGTCGCACAAGACGAGCCAGCGCGCGCCCGCCTCCAACGCCGCGCGGATGCAGTCGAGCGCATACTGTGGATTTGCCTTGTAACCGTCGAAGAAGTGTTCCGCATCGAACAATGCCTCGCGCTTCTTCGCCACCACCGCCGCGATCGATTCCGCAATTGCCGCGATGTTCTCGGAGCGTGGGATCTCGAGCGCGACGTCGACGTGAAAGTCCCAGGTCTTGCCGACGAGACAGGCCGCATCGGCCTTGGCGTCGAGGATCGCCGAGAGGCCGGGATCGTTGGCGGCGCTCCGTCCCGAGCGCTTGGTCATGCCGAAGGCGGTGAAGCGCGCCTTCTTGAGTGGCGGCGGCGCGGAAAAAAACGCGGTGTCGGTCGGGTTCGCGCCCGGCCAGCCGCCTTCGATGTAATCGACTCCGAGTGTGTCGAGCGCGAGCGCGATCTGGCGCTTGTCCTCGACCGAGAAGTCGACGCCTTGCGTCTGCGCTCCGTCGCGCAGCGTCGTGTCGAAGATGTAGAGGCGCTCCTTGGTCACAACGCGAAACTCCCGCTGCAAGCTGCGCGTTGAGAGCGTGCGCGGTTTCGCGCATCAGCCGGCAATGCGCACGGGCGCGGGCGAGCATGCGGTGAAGCGCCCGGCGCTGTGCGCGAAGCGCCCTGCGACGTTCGCGATACACCGCCGAACGCCGGCCGTGCCGTAGCGCATCGCGATTGCCGCGGCGTGCGCCGGCGCGTTTGCCTTCGGCAACAAAATTGTTCGTCGGTTTTACGCTTTTCTCGCACCCCCCTCCCCCCGGCCGACTCCGTGGCCCGCGCAAAAGCGCCGCCGCGATGACGGGGGAAACGGGGTGCGTGAGCGCGCTTTGGTCCATCCGAGCCATATAGGAATGAATTCACCAATGGGAATAGTGTCTGGCAGAAATATTTTAAGCGGTTGAAAACAACAAGATAATCGCGATGGGCGGATCCCTCACCCGGAAATACTGGCGCATTTCCGACCTCTCCCGTGAACGGGAGAGATAAGCCAAACCTCTCCCGCTTGCGGGAGAGGTCGGCAGACGCAACGCGGCTGTCGGGTGAGGGGACAGCGCTCATCGCTTCACCTCCCACGTCGTGCCGCCGGGGCCGTCCTTCAGCAGAATGCCCTTTGCCAGCAACTCGTCGCGGATGCGGTCGGACTCCGTGAAGTTCTTCGCCTTGCGCGCGGCGTTGCGCGCTTCGATGGCATCGGCGATCGCGACGGTGTCGAGCGGTTTTTTCGCTTCGATGCGGATTTGCGTGTTGGAGAATCCCAGAAGGCCGAGACCGCCGGCGAGTTCGAGATCACTGCCCTTGTGCAATTCGGCGATCGCCTGGGGCGTGTTGAGATCGTCGGACAAGGCTTCGAGAAAGCCTTCGCCCAACCTCGGATCGGCGAGGGGTTCGCTCACGCCATAGAAGCGCTCGAGCGTCTTCCAACTCTCGTTCATGCCGGCGACCGTCCAGTCCATCGGCTGACGGTAGTGCGATCTGAGCATGTTGAAACGCAACACCTCGCCGGGCCAATCCTTCAAGAGCGCGTTGATGGTGACGAAGTTACCGAGCGACTTCGACATCTTCTCGCCTTCGACGTTGAGAAAGCCGTTGTGCATCCACACATTCGCCAGCGGCCGGTCGTTGTGCGCGCCTTCGCTCTGGGCGATTTCGTTCTCGTGGTGCGGAAAGACGAGATCGATGCCGCCGCCATGGATGTCGAAGGTCTCGCCGAGATATTCGCGCGCCATGGCCGAGCATTCGATATGCCAGCCGGGCCGCCCGCGCCCCCAAGGACTGTCCCAGCCCGGCGTGTCGGCGTCGGACGGTTTCCATAGGACGAAGTCCATCGCGTTCTTCTTGTAGGGCGCGACTTCGATGCGCGCACCGGCGATCATGTCGACCAATGAGCGGCGCGCGAGCTTGCCGTAATCCGACTTCGACGAGACGTCGAAGAGGACATGGCCCTCTGCGACATAGGCGTGCCCGGCCGCGATCAGGCGCGCGATCATCTGGGTCATCTGCGCCACATGCTCGGTGGCGCGCGGCGTGTAGGTCGGCGGCAGGTTGCCGAGCGCCGAGACGTCTTCGAGATAGACGCTTTGCGTGTCTTGCGTGAGCTCGCGCAACGCGGTCAGGATGTCGCGATTTCCCCGGCGCTCCAGCGCGCGCGCGTTGATCTTGTCGTCGATGTCCGTGATGTTGCGGACGTATGTGACGTGATTGTCGCCATAGACGTGACGCAGCAGGCGGAAGAGCACGTCGAAGACGATGACCGGCCGCGCGTTGCCGATATGCGCGAAGTCGTAGACCGTCGGCCCGCAGACATACATCCGCACATTCGTCGGATCGATGGGATCGAACACGTCCTTGTATTTCGTCAGCGTGTTGTAGAGGCGGATGGTCATGGCCTTAGTCATAGCGTGATTTGTGATGAACGTCCCCTCACCCGAAAATGCTCCGCATTTTCGACCTCTCCCGTGAATGGGAGAGGTAAGGGCTGATCGGCGATGTGGGCGAGCGAGAGGGTTTTTGCGGCGTCAGCCGCAAATCAGGGTCCGGATAATGTGGCGGCGAGCGATCACGCCGTTTCCCCTTTGAGGCGCGCAAGGGCTCTTGCGCGTCCGATGAGCGGTAGCAGCTTTTTCAGTTCGGGTCCATCGCCGCGCCCCGTGAGCGCCAGACGCAAAGGGTGAAAGAGCGCCCGGCCTTTCATGCCGGTTGCTTCCGACACAGGTTTTGTCAGCGCCGCCCAGGTGTTTTCATCCCAAGGTTCGTTCGGCAGAAGCGCAGCGGCGACGGCGGTCACTTTCTCGTCCTCGATCACCGGCGTCACCGGGCCGTTCACCACGTGCCACCACAGCACTGCGTCTTCGAGCTTCGTCAAGTTGGGCCGCACGGTTTCCCAGAACGCCGCGCCGCCGGAAACGCCGAACGCCGCGAGACGCTCGGCGACGGCGTCATACCGCAAGAGATGAAGCAGCTTGCCGTTGAGCACGAGAAGCTCCGCGACGTCGAAATGCGCCGGCGCGCGCGCGATCTTTTCCAGTGCGAAGTCGGCGGCCAGGGCGTCGAGCGAAGCGCGCGGCTCGATTGCGTCGGACGTGCCGATCCTGGCGAGATAGGAGGCGAGCGCGAGCGCCTCGATCCCCTCCTCGCGAATGGCGCGCAGCGACACCGAGCCGAGGCGCTTGGACAACACTTCGCCGCCCGGCAGGATAAAGAGCGGATAGTGCGCGAATTCCGGCACCGGCGCGCCCAACGCCTCGAAGATCTCGATCTGCGGCGCGGTGTTGGTCACGTGATCTTCGCCGCGGATGACATGCGTGATCGCAAAGTCGATGTCGTCCACCACCGAGGGCAGCGTGTAGAGGAAGCGACCATCCTCGCGGATGAGCACCGGATCGGAGAGCGACGAGGTGTCGATCTCGACCGGCCCGCGGATGAGATCGTTCCACATGACCTTTTGGTGGCTGAGCTTGAAGCGCCAATGCGGCTTTCGCCCTTCGGCTTCGAACTTCGCGATATCGGCTGCGCTCAGGGAGAGCGCTGCGCGGTCATAGACCGGAGGCTTGTGCGCCGCCATCTGGCGCTTTCTCTTGCGCTCGAGTTCATCGGCGGTTTCATAAGCGGGATAAAGCCGGCCAGAGCTCTTCAGTTTCTCCGCCGCTTCGCCATACTGCGCGACACGGTCCGACTGACGCGCGAAAACGTCGTGCTCGATCCCGAGCCAGGCATAGTCCTCGCGGATCGCGTCTTCATATTCCTTCGTCGAACGCGTGTCGTCGGTATCGTCGATGCGCAGCATCAGTTTGCCGCCGTTCTTCCGGGCGAACAGCGCGTTGAGCACGGCCATGCGGCCGTTACCGACCTGGAGATAGCCGGTGGGCGAAGGCGGCACGCGGACGACGATGGTCATGACGCGCTAGTCCCGCGCATCGCGGAACGCATTGGTGATGGGATAACGCCGGTCGCGGCCGAAATTGCGCGCCGAGATCTTCACGCCCGGCGGCGCCTGGCGGCGCTTGTATTCGCTGACATAGAGCAGCTGCTCGATGCGCTTGACGGTGGCGGGATGGTAGCCCTTGGCGCAGGTGTCTTCGAACGTCATCTCGTTCTCGACCAGACATTCGAGAATGCCGTCGAGCATCTCGTAGGGCGGGAGCGAATCCTGGTCCTTCTGGTTCTCGCGCAGTTCCGCGGTCGGCGCCTTGGTGATGATGCGTTCGGGAATGACGCGGCCGGGCGGTCCGAGCGCGCCTTCGGGCACGAACTGGTTGCGCCACCGCGCCAGGCGGAACACTTCGGTCTTGTAGATGTCCTTCAGAACATTGTAGCCGCCGCACATGTCGCCATAGAGTGTGGCGTAGCCCACGCTCATCTCGCTCTTGTTGCCGGTGGTCAGAACCATCGGCCCGAACTTGTTGGAGATCGCCATCAGGATGACGCCGCGCGCGCGGCTCTGGATGTTCTCCTCGGTCGTATCGGCGCGCCGGTTCGAGAAGGTGGGCGCAAGCGCGTTGCCGAAGGCTTCGACCACGCTTTCGATCGCGACCGTCTCATAAGGCACGCCGAGCAGGCCTGCACATTCGGCCGCATCGTCGAGACTATCCTTCGAGGTATAGCGCGACGGCAGCATGACGCAGCGCACGCGATCCTTGCCGAGCGCATCGACGGCGACGGCGGCGGAGAGCGCGGAGTCGATGCCCCCGGAAAGGCCGAGCACGACGCCGGAGAAGCGGTTCTTGTTCACATAGTCGCGCAAGCCCAGCATCATCGCGTGATAGACCGAGTGCGAGCGCTCCTCGCTCGCGGCGCGCACGCCGGACGCACACACCCAGGTCGCGCCTTTGCGCGTCCACTCCGACATGACGACGCTCTCCCGCCATGACGGCATGACGATCGCCGTCGAGAGGTCGGCGTTGACGACGGTCGAGCCGCCATCGAAGACGAGTTCGTCCTGGCCGCCGACCTGGTTCAGATAGACGAGCGGCAGTTTCGTTTCGCTGACTCGCGCCGCGATCAGGTTGGCGCGCACGTCTTCCTTGCCGGCCTCGAAAGGCGAGCCGTTGGGTACGGCGAGGATTTCCGCACCCGTCTCGGCGAGGCATTCGGTAACTTCCGAAGTCCAGATGTCCTCGCAGATCGGAACGCCGACGCGCACACCGCGGATGCTGAACGGTCCCGGCAAGGGGCCCGCGGCGAAAACGCGCTTTTCGTCGAACACGCCGTAGTTCGGCAGGTCGTATTTGAAGGTCTTGCCCGCGATCTTGCCGCCATCGAGCAGAAGAAAGGCATTGTAGAGCTTGTCGTTCTCGACCCAGGGCGCGCCGACGAGCACCGCCGGTCCGCCGTCAGCCGTATCTAAAGCGAATTTCTCGATGGCTTCGCGCGCATCCGACTGGAGTGCCGGCTTCAGGACCAGGTCCTCGGGCGGATAGCCGACGATGTAGAGCTCGGGGAACAGAATAACGTCGGCCCTGGCCTTCGCGGCATCCGCCCGCGCGGCGCGCGCGCGGGTGAGATTGCCGTGAATGTCGCCCATCACCGGATTGAGCTGGGCAAGCGCGATGCGAAAACGGTCCGTCATGCACGGTCTTTAGCGCGGTATGGTGCCGGGTAAAAGAGTCTGCGCCTTCAGGGAATTCGCGCACGATTTGGGGGTGAACAACGCCTCGCCAACCGGTTAGGCTATGCCACGCGTATTCTGGTCCCCTGCTATGCAGCGCAAACTGACCGCAATCCTATCTGCCGATGTGGTCGGGTACAGCGGCCTGATGGAGGCTGACGAAACCGGAACGCTGGAACGGCTCAAAACAAACCGCAGCAACATCTTTGACCCCCGTGTGTCCGAGCATGGCGGGCGGGTATTCAAGCTGTTAGGCGACGGCGCCTTGGTCGAGTTCTCCAGCGTGGTCGCCGCTGTGAATTGCGCTTTGGCCATACAGGAGGCGACAGAGAAGGCGGAAGCCGACAAGGCCAAGCGCATTCGCTACCGGATCGGCATCAACCTTGGCGAAATCGTCATCGACGGCGACGACATCTATGGCGACGGCGTTAACGTGGCGGCGCGACTGCAAAGCCTTGCGCCCTCGGGCGGCGTCGCGCTTTCCAAGGTGGTCCGAGACAACGTTGAGGGTAAGCTGCCCTGCGTGTTCGAGGACATGGGCGAACACACGGTCAAGAATATTGAGCGTCCGGTGCACGTGTTTTCAGTCCGTACCGCTCGGCCTGAAGAGACAGAGGAACCAAAAGTGCAGGAAGCCCGGAAATTGTCGATCTGTGTTCTTCCCTTCGCCAACATGAGCGGCGACGTGGAACAGGATTATTTCAGCGACGGCATCAGCGAGGACATCATCACGGACCTGAGCAAAGTATCGTCGCTCTTCGTCGTCGCGCGTAACACGGCGTTCCAGTTCAAGGGCAAAAGCGTTGACGTGTCGCAGGTCGCCCGTCAGTTGAGGGTCAATCACATTCTGGAAGGAAGCGTACGCAAAGCCGGCGGCAGGGTGCGCATCACGGCGCAGCTCATCGATGGCGGTTCGGGGGGACATGTTTGGGCCGAGCGCTACGACCGCGACCTGAACGACATCTTCGCACTTCAGGACGAGATATCGGAAGCCATCGTCGCGGCGCTAAAGCTCAAGCTTCTGCCGGAAGAGAAGAAGGCCATCACCCACCGCGGCACCGACAATGTCGAGGCCTACAATCTTCTTCTCATGGCGCGCCAGTATTTCATTGCCGGCAACTTTGGCGATTCCAGGCAGGAAGAGGCCATCATTCGCCTCTGCAGCCGCGCAACCGAGATCGATCCGCATTACGCAGAGGCTTGGACGTTGATGGCGAGCGCACAAATGGAAACGCGCTGGCGCAATGGGCGGGGCGACGGCGGAAAAGCTTCTGCAGAAAAGGCGCTCGCCTTGGACGCCAATTTGGCTGACGCCCACGCAATCAAGGCAAGAATACTGCTGGAGGAGGGAAACATCGAGGAAGCCGACGCAGAAATTGAGATCGCACGCCGGCTCGACACGGAATCCTGGTTGGTCAACGTTCAGTCAGCGCAGATTCATATTCGACAAAAGCGATTTCAGGACGCCGCGCGGTACTACGAGAAGGCTACCGCACTGATGGACACGGACTTTGGTTCGCCGGGAATGCTGGTCACCGTCTACACCGCGCTCCGAGATACCAAGGCTACGCAGCGTGCTGCGCAAATCGCGCTCGCGCGCACGGAAAAAGTCATCGCGCAGGATCGCAGCAACGGCAATGCGATGAGCTTCGGCGTGAATGCACTCGCGGTTCTTGGCGAGTCCGAGCGTGCCAAGGAGTGGATCGAGCGGGCTCTTCTGGTCGATCCCGACAACATCAACATGCGGTACAATTTTGCCTGCGCCCTCACGGCCCAGTTGAAAGACGCAGACGCTGCGCTCGAGATGTTGACGGTCTTCTTCGAGAGAGTGGCGCGTGGCGCGTTGTTCTACACGATGATCGATCCCGATCTCGAACCCTTGCGCGACCATCCGCGCTTCAAGGCTATGTTCGCCGCCGCCGAAGCACGGGTGGCAAGGGAACAGGCTCCGGACGGTACGCCTTCCTGATTCTGCGGGTTTGTTTTTGCCGGGATCAGCGGGCCGCTGCGACGGCCACATAGGCCTCGCGCGCACGGGCATCGGGTCCATGATCGGCGGCATCGTCGATCAGGAGCGCGGTCTGCAGTGCGCGGCGCGCTTCCTGCGGACGTACCAGCGGCGGCGCGCCATGGCGGACCGAAAGCACGAAGGCCGCCACCGACTCGGCCAACGGATCGCCCATCTCGAGCGCCTTCAAGGGCCGGGGCGTGGTGTTCCTGACCTTGCGGGTGATGAAATCGATCTCGATCACACCGTCGCGATACTCGGCGCGCATGCCGCGACGGCGCAGTTCCGAGATGCGGCTGGTTTCCAAATGCGCGGCGGTGCCGTTCGAGAATGTCACCGACGCGTTCACTTCGTCGGCGAGCAAGCCATGCTGCGCAAAGGCCCGCGCCGAAACGTTGCGCACCGAATACGGCACCAGCTGATGCACGAGATCGAGATCGTGGATCATGAGATCCAGGACGACGCTGACGTCGGCGCTGCGTCCGGTCCATGGACCCATGCGCCAGCACGAGATATCGAGCGGAACCTCCGGACTGTCGAGGAGGCCAGTGCCGGCGAAGACGAAGCGTTCCTGGTGGCCGACGGTGAGCACCCGGCCGGTGTTGGCCGCGAGTGCGACGAGCGCATCGGCATCTTCGAGACTGGTGGCGATCGGCTTTTCGACCAGCACATTTGCGCCGGCGTTCAGAAACGCCCGCACGATCGCGGCATGCGTGACCGCCGGCGAACAGACGCTGACGAGATCAACCTTGCCGAGAAGATCGCGCCAGTCCGCGACGGCGTGTACACCATGATTGGCGAGCGAAGCCTTGCGCACTTCAGGACAGGGATCGGCGACGGCAATCAGGTCGACGCCGTCGATGCCGCGATATTTCGAGGCGTGGTGACGGCCGAACGCGCCGGCGCCAATCACCGCGGCCTTAAGCCTATCGCCGTTGCGAATCCTCAAGGGAGCCAAAAACGAATCTCGTCGGAAATACAGGGAGATAAGGGCAGGCGGGCGGCGGCGAAGCGACTCATAAAATGTTTCGTCTTGTTACACATGCCTTCGCTGCTAGGTTAACCGCCTTGATATCAAACCCTTTACCGCGTCAGGAGACGTCCCATGGACAACCAGAAAAACCACGAAATCCGCCTGAAAAGCCGCCCTGTCGGCCTTCCCACGGCCGATAATTTCGAAGTCGCCGAGACACCCGTCCCCACGCCGGCAGCCGGCCAGGTGCTCGTCCGCAACAGCTATATTTCGGTGGATCCTTACATGCGCGGCCGCATGGTCGACCGCAAAAGCTACGTGCCGCCCTTCCAGATCGGCCAGGTCCTGCAAGGCGGCGCCGTCGGCCAGGTCGTCGCGTCCAACGGCAACGACAAGCTGAAGGTCGGCGATTTCGTGCAAAGCATGAATGGCTGGCGCGAGTGGTACGTCTCAGGCGGCCAGGACGTGCAGAAGTTCGATCCGCAAGTTTCGATCCAATCCTATCTCGGCGCGCTCGGCATGCCGGGCATGACGGCCTATGTCGGCCTCATGCGCATCGCGGCCTTGAAAGACGGCGAGCGCGTCTTCGTGTCGGCGGCATCCGGCGCAGTCGGATCGGTCGCCTGCCAGATCGCCAAGGCGAAGGGGTGCTACGTCGTCGGCTCCGCCGGCTCGGACGAGAAGGTGAAATACTTGAAGGAACTCGGCGTCGATCAGACGATCAACTACAAGACCGCAGGCGATCTCAACGCCGCCGTGACGCGCGCCTTCCCCGAAGGCATCGACGTCTATTTCGAGAATGTCGGCGGCGCACATCTCGAAGCCGCGCTGAACAACATGCGGCCGAACGGGCGCATCGCGCTGTGCGGCATGATCGACATTTATAACGCGACAGAACTCATGCCCGGACCGCGCAACCTCGCGATGGCGATCGGTCTCAGCCTGACGCTCAGAGGCTTCATCGTCTCCAACCACACCGACATGCAAGCGGACTTTCACCGCGACATGGCGAAGTGGGCCAAGGAAGGCAAGATGAAGTGGCGCGAGACGGTCGTCGACGGCGTCGAGAATTCGCCCAAGGCCTTTATCGGCCTCTTCAAGGGCGACAATCTCGGCAAGATGGTGGTGCGCGTCGGGCCTGACAAGGCGGTTTGATCCTCCGCACCGTCATGGGCGGCCTCGAACCGCCCACCCATCGCGCCGTTCTTTTTCGGCAAAACATCAACTGTCATGGCCCGCCGGAGTGCGGGCCACCCAGGTGACGTCTCGATGTCTTCTTGGAGAATCGAGCGCGGCTTCAACTGGGTGGCCCACACTAGGTGGGCCATGACAAGTGGAGGATGGGTCGGCGGCTCGAGGCCGCCTATGACGGCATTGCATTATTTATGATCCGGGCCGCTGGCGCGAAGCGTCGCGAGCGCCGCGAAGATCATATAGGACAGCATCAGCGGTGCGAGCCCGATCAAAACGGCGCCGGTGATGTCGGTGAAGGCGCTGCAATTCAGCCAGGGATAAGCCGAGCCGACATAGAGAAGCTGGAACGAAACGATCGCGACGAGCCCGAAGATGACGGCGGTCGTGGTCGGCCCGATCGTCGGCGCGCGCGCCATGCGTTCGATGCGGATGATGCCGGATGCGAGCCGCACCCGCGATAACGCCGACGCCAGGAAGATGATCGCCAACAGCCAGGCCGTCCCCGAGGCGAAGATGCGCCCGCCATCGAGGCTGCACGTCTCGAGCGCGTTCTGCAGGGCGTTCTGTCCCGGCACGAAGAAGGAGAGCGTCGCCTGAACCGCATGTTCGGCGGGGCTTCCCATGTAGAGCGGCGCGACGAACAGCTGATTGGCGAAGCTCACGAGCACGAACACGAGAAAGACGACTTCGTTGAAGCCGGGCGTCAGGTGCTGCGGCTTCAAACGGCGCAGGAATCCCGCGCGCCCGCCTGGCGCCAGACCGAAGCCGGCAATGAACAAGAGACCCATCGCGGCGAAGAGTAAAACGCAGACGCCGATCTCCAGAACCGCTTCGGGCGGCGGTTCGCCGCGCGCCAGCGCCAGATGGATAGCGTGCGCGCCGGCAAAGGCGCAGAAGACGAGCCACCCTTTTGCTAGCAGGCGCGCCACACCCATCTGGATTGCCCCTCAACCCTCATCCTTCGGCAAGCTCAGGATGAGGTTCTCACTTATGTCCCCATGCTGAGCCTGTCGAAGCACGAAGCATGAGCAGCATTTCCTATGCAGACGCCGCAAACCGGTCGGACTTCATCCGCTCGGCACGGATTCCCTGCGCCATCAGAAACGCAAGTTCGAGCGACTGGCTGGCGTTGAGACGCGGATCGCAGGCCGTCTGGTAGCGATCGTGCAGGTCGATCTCCTTGATCGCCTGCGCGCCGCCCAGACACTCGGTCACATCCTGGCCCGTCAGCTCGAAATGCACGCCGCCGGCATGAGTCCCCTCGGCGCGGTGCACGGCGAAGAAGGTGCGAACCTCCTCCAGGATGCGGTCGACCGGGCGCGTCTTGAAGCCCGACTGCAGCTTGATCGTGTTGCCGTGCATCGGATCGCAGGACCAGACCACGCTTTGGCCCTCACGCTTCACGGCGCGCACGAGCGGCGGCAGCTTGTCGGCGACCTTGTCCGAGCCGAAGCGGGCGATCAGCGTCAGACGTCCGGGTTTGTTCTCCGGATTGAGCGCGGCGATCAGCTTCAGCAACTCGTCTTCGGAAAGACTGGGGCCGCACTTCAGACCGATCGGATTCTTGATGCCGCGCATGAATTCGACATGCGCGCCGTCGAGCTGGCGCGTGCGGTCGCCGATCCAGAGCATATGGGCGGAGGTGTCGTACCAGTCGCCGCTGGTGGAATCGACGCGCGTCATCGCCTGCTCGTAGTTCAGGAGCAAGCCTTCGTGGCTGGTGTAGAAATCGGTCGCACGCAATTGCGGCACCGATTCCGGCGTGATGCCGCACGCCGCCATGAACTCGAGCGTTTCCGAAATGCGCGACGCGAGACCCTTATACTGTTCGCCGGCCGGCGATCCCGCGATGAAGCCAAGCATCCAACGGTGGACATTGTGCAGGTCGGCATACCCGCCCGAGGCAAAGGCGCGCAAAAGATTGAGCGTCGCAGCCGACTGTGCCGTCGCTTCGAGCAAGCGCCGGGGATCGGGCGCCCGCGCCTCGGCGGTGAACTCGCCGCCGTTGATGTTGTCGCCGCGATAGGAGGGAAGTGTGACACCGTCACGCGTCTCAAAATCGTCGGAGCGTGGCTTGGCGAACTGTCCGGCGATGCGGCCGACCTTCACTACCGGAACACCGGCCGCGAAGGTCAGTACGACCGCCATCTGCAAGAGCAGGCGGAACATGTCGCGGATATTGTCGGGATGGAACTCGGCGAAACTCTCGGCGCAGTCGCCGCCCTGGAGCAGGAACGCCTTGCCCTCTGCGACCTGGGCGAGGCCGGCCATGAGGTTGCGCGCCTCGCCGGCGAAAACCAGCGGCGGGTGCGTCTTGAGCTTCGCCTCGACAGCGGCCAGCGCGGCAGCGTCCGGGTAGGTTGGAACCTGCCGGATGGGCTTCGAGCGCCAGCTTTGCGGGGACCAGACCTGGGCCACGCGGAACCTCCTTCATTCGGCCAGTGGATATATGGGAAGCATGACCGCTTTGCCAGCCGGAGGGCCGCGTTCGTTAATCTTTCGTGGCGCGGGGGGTTAGCGGGCCGGCTCGCTGCGCTTGCGCTCGACATTGAAGACTTCGGCCGGGACGTGCACCGACGCGTCCTTGGCATAGAGCGCGCGGATGTCGGCGAAGCGCCGGTCGGGATCGAGCGCGAGTTCCGCCAGCGTGTCGAACAGGTCGAGCCTCTCCGGCGTGATCAGATTGTCCGACATGATCATCGGTCCCCAGACGTCCCAGGGCAGCATCTCTTCATTGTTGAGCGAGGCGAAATCGCGCACCACGTTACCGGCGATGAACCAAAGCCCGCGCAGATCGAAGATGCCGAAGGTCTTGGGATCCGCTTTGCCGCTCCGGCATTTTTGCCAGGCATCGCCCGCTATGACGAACTCACTGCGCGGCACGTCCCGCGTGTCGAAGGTCAATTGCAGGACGCTGCGCTGCTTCTCGTCGATCTGAGCGTCGAGCAGCTGCCACGCGGTGCCGTTCCAATATTCGATGACCCAATGGTCTTCGAAGGTTCCCTTGTTGAAATAGGCGCCGAAGCCGACGCGGGAGCGAGATGGAATTCCGGCGCGACGAAAAAGGGCGGTGCCGAAGACGGAGAAATTCCGGCATGTGCCGACGGCGCGTTGGTCGACGGCGCGCGCGTCGCGGAGCGGCCGCCCATCGTGACGCTGCATGAGCGCCAGCATGTCGGCCGTCGAGCGCACATTCTGCTCGTCGCGCCGTTCCGTTGAAAGCGTCACGCCATAGCGTGCTGCCCAATGCACGTGCAGAAGCAGATTCTGGATGAACGCGACGATGCCGGGAATGTCGCGCGGCGCATCCTCCAAAAGAGCGTTGAGAGCGCCGGCATCGGTCATGCGGCCGGGCCGGGTGTAGAACTCTGCGATGTCCGGTGCGAGAGGCATTGCGGTTTCAATCTATCAGGTCAACGCACCGGGATGTAGATCTCGACGCCGCCATAACCGGTGCGCGTGTCGAACGTTTCCATATGACGCTCGATGCTGGCCGCGTCGGTGATTTTGTGCCCGTCTTCGGGAACCCAGTCGTTCCAGATCGCGTGATAGGTCTGGCCGATCTCCGAGACGTGGCCGTCGTGCCGGAAGACGGTATAGGTCTGCGGCTCCAGAGTGAGTTGCACCAATCCCTTGGGCGCAGCGCCAAAACGCTTCACTTCGACGGCGCAAACATAATCGAAATTGCCTTCCTCATCGAGATTGGTGCTGACGCCGGCGGGGATGGGATGCGCCTTGTTCTCGATCTCGCCATAGTGCGGCATGAACCGTTGCCATTGCGACGCGATGTTCTGCATCTCCGAGAACGGTACATGCTCGCAAAGGCCGACGAATTTCAATTCGCCGAGACGTTCGCTGCGCACCGGCGAGATGGCGGGACGCGCACCCTCCTCTGCCTTCACGGGCGTCAACAGCGAAAGTCCAGCGGTGGTCGCCTTCTTGCGGACCTCCTCGGGCGTCATGCCGAACTTGCTGCGAAAGGCGCGCGAGAACGCCTCGTGCGAGGCGTAACCATAATCCAGCGCGAGATCGAGGATGTTGGACGCGCCCTTGGCGAGATTGTTCGCCGCTTCGCTCAGCCGCCGGCTGCGCACATATTCCATCACTGACATGCCCGTGGTTTCGCCAAAGGCATGCGCCAGGTGATAGCGCGACACGCCGCAATTCTCGGCCACTTTCGCGAGCGTCAAGTCGCCCGTCAGGTTGCGGTCTATGGTCCAGAGCGCCCGGTTCGCCAGTGACATCGTTCTTCTCCTGCAATCGATCCGAACGAACGCTATCGCGCCCGAATTTGCTCTGCTTGATCGCGATTGCGGGTCCCCGCGACAATCGTTCGCTTGGGGTTGAGTGTGGCCAAGCCGTGCCTGCGACGCTAGCGTAACGCCCGGGATTTGAATAAATGCGGACAATGGATCAGGCCTTCATCGAGAAACTGGTGGCCTATGCCGGGGTGGGCATGGTCAGCGCCTTCTGGGCGCAGGTAAAGCCGGAACGCGTTGCGGTGTGGGATCGCTTCGGCACGCGCACCTATCGCCAGATCAACGAGAACTCCAACCGATTGGCGCGCGTCTTTCGCCAGGAAGGTTTGAAGCCGGGCGACGCGATCGCGCTGTTCTGTACCAACCGCGCCGAGTTCATTGAGACGCTGAATGCGTCGCGCCGCATCGGGCTGCGCATCACGCCGGTCAACTGGCACCTCGCGGCGAGCGAGATCGCCTATATCCTCGCCGACTGCGAAGCGCGAGCCCTCATCGCCGAAACCAAGTTCGACACCATTCGCGAAGCGGTGAAGAGCGCGCCGGGCATCGCGCTCAAGCTTTCGGTTGGCGGCCAGGCGGACGGCTTCACGCCGTACGAGGATGTGCTCTATGGCGAAGACGCCTCCGACATCATCGATCCGATCATCGGAAGCCAGATGCTTTACACGTCGGGCACGACCGGACGGCCAAAAGGCGTGCATCGTCCGCACGGCGTCGCCACGCCGCCCATGTATGCCGGCACCAATCCGAACTACGACCCCGACAAGGACGTGCAGATGTGCGTCGGGCCGGGTTATCACGCCGCTCCCCTCGCCTTCGACATCGCCATTCCGCAGGCGAGCGGCGTACCGATCACCTTCATCGGCGAGAAGTGGGACACGGAAGACGTCTTTCGCACCATCCAGGAGCGGCGCGTCACGCACGCGCACATGGTGCCAATCATGTTCCAGCGCATGCTGGCGGCGCCGGATGCGCTCAAGAGGAAGTACGACCTCTCATCGGTGCGCTATTTTGTGCATGGCGCAGCACCCTGCCCGCCTGAAGTCAAGCGCGCGATGATCGAATGGCTGGGCCCGATCCTCTACGAATATTATGCCGGCAGCGAAGGCGGTGCAGGCTTCGTCATCACGCCCGAGGAGTGGCTCAGAAAACCTGGCAGCGTCGGCAAGCGGCCGACCTTGCTGCGCGTGAAGATCATGGACGAGGACGGCAACGAGCTTCCCAAGGGCCAGGCCGGTCTCATCTATCACGAAACCAACCAGGCCAATCCGTTCCGCTATTACAAGGACGAGAAGAAGACGGCGAGCGCGCATCGCGGCGAATTCTTCACGCTCGGCGACATCGGCTATTTCGACGAGGACGATTATCTCTTCCTCACCGGACGTTCGGCGGAGATCATCATCTCGGGCGGCGTCAACATCTATCCCCAGGAAGTCGACAACGAGATCATCAAGCATCCGGCCGTCGAAGACGTCTGCACCATCGGCGTGCCCAACAAGGAATGGGGCGAAGAGGTGAAGAGCGTCATCATGCTGAAGCATGGTTTTCAGCCGAGCGATGCGCTGAAGAAGGAGATTGTCGATTTCGTCCGCCCGAAGCTCGCGGGCTTCAAGGTGCCGCGCTCGATCGACTTCGTACCCGAACTTCCCAGAAGCGCCGCCGGCAAGATCAAGCGCGGCGAGGTGCGCAAGCCCTTCTGGGAAGGGAGAAGGGTGCAGATTTAGTTCTTCGCGATGGCCGGGCATGGCTACGCAGTTCTCACCACGGCCGGGCTTGACGCGGACACGGTGATTTATGTGGAAAGCGCTTGGTAAAGTTCGAGTGCGGGACTGCGGACCATCTTGACGACAGGCGCACAATGGCGCCTCGATGGGCGACTTAATATTGGAGACAGCCATGAGCGACGCCCTGATCATCGACGCCTGCCGCACGCCGCGCGGTATCGGCAAATATCCCAAGGGCGCGTTGTCGCAAATCCATCCGCAGCGGCTGGGTTCGACGGTGTTGCGGGAGCTTGCCAAGCGCAACGACCTCAACACCTCCGAGGTCGACGACGTGATCTGGGGCACAAGTTCGCAGCGCGGACCGCAAAGCTGCGATCTCGGCCGCATGTCGGCGCTCGACGCCGGCTATGACGTGACGAGCAGCGGCGTGACGCTCGACCGTTTCTGCGGCTCCGGCATCACCACGGTAAACATGGCGGCGCAGAGCATCATGGCCGGCATGGCCGATCTCGTGGTTGCAGGCGGCACCGAAATGATGTCGATGCCGAACCGGCGCGACGCGAGCGACGGCCCGCCTCTGTTCGACACGGGCAATCTGCATCTGCGCGCGATGCATCCGCAGACCAATCAGGGCGTCTGCGCCGATGCCATCGCGACCATGGAAGGCATCAGCCGCGAAGCCGTCGACGAACTTGCGCTGGAAAGCCAGAAGCGCGCCGCCGCGGCCATCGCCGGCGGTCATTTCAGCAAGAGCCTCGTCGCAGTGCATCGCGACGACGGAACGGTTGCGCTCGACCACGAGGAATTTCCCCGCCCCAACACGACGCTGGAGGGGCTATCGCAGCTCAAGCCCTCCTTCGAACAGCTTGCCGACGTGCCGCTCGATGCCAATGGCCTGACATTCCGCAAGCTTATCCTGCAGAAATATCCCGACCTGAAGATCACGCACATCCACCATGCCGGCAATTCCTCCGGTGTGGTCGACGGCTCGGCCGCCGTGTTGCTGGCCTCGCCCGACTACGCCAAGAAACACGGCATGAAGCCACGCGCCCGCGTCGTGGCGTGCGCCAACCAGGGCGACTGCCCCACCTTGATGCTGAATGCACCGGTCCCGGCGGCGAAGAAAGTTCTCGCCAAGGCCGGGCTGACGCTCGACGACATCGATCTCTTCGAGATCAACGAGGCGTTCGCGGTCGTCGCCGAGAAGTTCATCCGCGACCTGAAACTCGATCGCGCCAAGGTCAATGTGAATGGCGGTGCGATGGCGCTCGGTCATCCGATCGGCGCGACGGGTTCGATGTTGATCGGGACGATGCTCGACGAACTGGAGCGGCGCGATCTGAAACGCGGCCTGGTGACGATGTGCGCCGGCGGCGGCATGGCGCCCGCGATCATCATCGAGCGGCTGAACTGACGGCTCAGGTGCAGCAGGACTCGTCGCCGAGCTGTTTCGGCGGACACGGCACCGTGCCGTAGGAACAAAAGACGCAGCAATCGCCGGGCTTGGGCTTCAGCAGCGCGCCGCAGCCGGCGCAGTCGTAGAAATACTGGCAGGCGTCGGTCGGCATGACTTCGACTTTCGTCGTTCCGCAGTTGGGACAACGAATGGTCGACTCGACGATCACCGGCTGGCGAGCAGCCATCACGGCGCCTTCGAATAGCTCTTGGTGCGCATGGTGACGAGTTCTTCCGCCGCGGTCGGATGCACCGCGACTGTCTGGTCGAACTCAGCCTTCGTTGCGCCCATCTTGAGTGCGATGCCGACGACCTGGATGATCTCGGCCGCGCTTTGTCCGAAGATGTGGCAGCCGAGCACTTTGTCGGTCTTCTGGTCGACGACAAGCTTCACCATCATCTTCTCGCCCTTGCCGGTCATGGTGTGGCGCAAGGGGCGAAACGTCGCCTTGTAGACGTCGATCGCGTGGCCCATGCCGAGCGCCTGCATCTCGCTCATGCCGACCACGCCGATCTCCGGCGTCGTGAACACCGCAGTCGCGATGTTCTGATGGTCGGGCGCGGTGGGAACGCCTTCGAACGCGGTTTTCGCGAAGCACATCGCCTCATGGATCGCGACCGGCGTCAGCTGCATGCGATCGGTCACGTCGCCGATGGCATAGATGTGCTCGGCGCTGGTCCGCGAAAAGCGGTCGACCTTGACCTCGCCGCGCTTGCCGAGCTCGACGCCGGCCTTCTCGACATGCAGCATCTCGGTGTTGGGGGCGCGGCCGATCGCCAGCATGATCTGGTCGGCCTCGATGACGTCGCCCTTGTTGGTCTCGGCGTGAAGCGTGTCGCCGCGCTTCTCGATCTTGGTGAACTCGCAACCGAGCGCGACGTGCATGCCGCGCCGTTCCATCGAATCGTGAACACTGTCGCGGATATCGTCGTCGAAGCCGCGCAAGACCTTTTCGCCGCGATAAATGAGCGAGACGTTCGAGCCCAGGCCGTGGAAGATGTGCGCGAATTCGAGCGCGATGTAGCCGCCGCCGGCGACCAGAATGCGCTTCGGCAACTTTTCGAGATGAAACGCCTCGTTCGAGGTGATGCAGAGATTGCCGCCCGGAATGATGTGGCTGGTCCCGAGCTCGCGCGTCGGACGGTTGCCGGTCGCGATCAGGATCTTTTCCGCCGTGACCGTGCGATCCTCGTTGAGCAGACGCAGCGTGTGCGCATCCTCGAACACGGCGCGATCGGCGAAGATATCGACGCCGGCCGCCTTGACGTTTCGCGTATAGACGGCTTCAAGCCGCGCGATTTCCTTGTCCTTGTTCGCGATCAGGGTCGGCCAGTCGAACTTCGGTTCGCCCACCGTCCAGCCGAACCCGATCGAATCGGCAAAGTCGTCGGCGAAATGGCTGGCATAAACGAAGATCTTTTTCGGAATGCAGCCGCGGATGACACAGGTTCCACCCATGCGCGATTCCTCGGCGAGCGCCACGCGCGCACCGGCGAGAGCCGCCATGCGGCTGGCGCGCACGCCGCCCGAGCCGCCGCCGATGACGAAAAGATCGTAGTCGTACCGAGCCATGCCTTCAGCCTTGCGCTTGCCAACCGTCGATTAGCCGAGGTTTGATCGCACCACAATGCGAACAATGCGCCGGGCGATCGGGAAAGTACGTACAATATTGGGACTCTGCGCAGCATTTACGCTATCCGCCTGCACATTCTCCGATTCGCTGCTCAACGGCGACATCCGCTCGCTTTGGGCGGGGCCAACGGTGGCACATCCGGTCGTGATATTCGCGACCGACCGCGAGCCCGACGACAGCAAATTCGGTTTCGGTCTTCATTGGGACGCAGCGACCCACTGCGGCGTGGCGCAGCTTTCGATCCCTTCCGCGTTCGTCGCCGGCAGAGCGCCCGACTGGCCGGGCGTCGACACGCGCGACGACGTCGCGTGCGGTGGCCGCTCCGAAATGGCGGGGTTTGCTGTCGCACTCGCCCACCAGGCAGCACTGCACAACTGTCATGCCGCTCTGATGTTCGTGCATGGCTACAACCAGACGTTCCGCTCCGCCCTGCTTCGCGCCGGGCAACTCGCCACCGACACGCGATGGCCGTGCGCCAGCGCGCTCATGAGCTGGAGCAGCGAAGGCAAGTTCGACCGCTATGCGGCGGACATCGAGCGCAGCGGTTACTCCGTGCCGATCCTGATCGAGCTGCTGCGGGCGACGTCGGCAACCGGCATCGCGATGAACATCGTCGCCCACAGCATGGGCGCGCGCATCACGCTCAGCGCTTTGTCGGCGCTCGGCGGTACTTGCCGCACGCTCGGCAAACCGATCGTCGACGAACTGATCCTTGCCGCGCCTGATGTCAGTTCGGAGCTCTATAACGACGATTTCGGCCACTTCCTGGAACGCTCGGCCCCTTGCGTGCATCGCGTCACCATCTATGCCTCGGCCGGCGACATGGTGCTGATCGCATCGGAAAGCGCACATGGCGGTATTCCGCGCGCCGGCCGCGAGCCGCTCAGCGATCTGACTTATGCCAGCCGAGCGGAGGGACATATTGTCGACGTGGTGGACGCGACATTGGCGCCCGGCGACAGAATAGGCCACGGCTATTTCGTGCAGTCCTACGAGATGATGGCGGACATGATGTGGGTGCTGGCCGGCGAGCCCATTGAGTCGCGCGCAACAAAGACAGCGCAACATGCGCCGACCGTCTTTTGCTACGCAAAAAAGGAACCGCGATGCGAGGGCGCGACCGGCACATTTGCCCTTCACGTTTCGCCGGAGCGTCGGCCAGATTGGCTGCTGCGCGCCATGCGCAGTCTGGTTCCGATCACATCGCCCTTTCAATGACTTCGACTTTGCGCGGATGCGCGATGATGAGCGTCGTCGCGACACCGATGAAGAGGCCGTGCTCGACCACGCCCGGCACGTCCGAGAGAGCGGCCGCGAGTTTCGGCGCCGCGCTGATCGCCCCCAGAGCGCAGTCGTAGATCAGGTTTCCGGAGTCGCTGACAAAAGTCAGGCCGTCGCGGCTGCGCAGCGTCACCGGTACGTCGGTGTAACCGAATTTCGCAAGCGCTTGCCGGATGCGCTCCGCCGTCGTCTTTTGCCCGAACTCGAGGACCTCGATCGGCAGGAGAAATTTTCCGAGGCGCGACACGAGCTTGGACTTGTCGGCGATCACCATCATGCGCTTGGACGACGACGCGACGATTTTTTCGCGCAGCAAGGCGCCGCCTGCGCCCTTGATCAGGTTGAGCTTGCGATCGGCTTCGTCGGCGCCGTCGATGGTCAGATCGAGCGGCGCCAGATCATCGAGTGCGGCTAGCGGAATGCCGAGCGAACGCGCTTTTTCGGCCGTGCGCTCGGAGGTCGGTACGCCGATGACGTTGAGGCCGCCGCGCACGCGCGCCGCCAGGAGTTCGAGAAAAATCTCGGCCGTCGAGCCCGTGCCCAGGCCCAGTTTCATGCCGTCCGTGAGGTATTCGAGCGCTTTGGCGGCGGCCATCCGCTTCATTGCGTCTTGATCGATTGCCATTGGTCGAATCTATAGAGAGTCGACCCCGGCTGTCATCTTGTGCGCGATCACTCGACCGTGACGGATTTCGCCAGATTGCGCGGCTGGTCGACATCGGTACCCTTGGCGACGGCAGCATAATAGGCGAGGAGCTGTATCGGCACGGAATAAAGGATCGGCGCGATCAGGGGATCGGCGTTGGGAACCTCGATGGCGTGCCAGACTTTTCCGGCTCTCGCGATGCCCTGGGCGTCCGAGATCAGCAAGACCTTGCCGCCGCGCGCGATGCTTTCCTGCATGTTGGAGATCGTCTTCTCGAACAAGGCGTCGGAGGGGGCCACGACGATGATCGGCACGTCTTCGTCGATCAGCGCGATGGGTCCGTGCTTCATTTCGCCGGCCGCATAGCCTTCGGCGTGAATATAGGAAATCTCCTTGAGCTTGAGCGCGCCTTCCAGCGCGATCGGATAGGTCGAGCCGCGGCCGAGATAGAGCACGTCGCGCGCCTTGGCGATTTCCTGACCAAGCTCTTCGAACGTCGGCTCGAGTTTCAACATCTCGACGATGTGGCGCGGCGCTTCCAGAAGCGCGGAGCACAGCCGCCTTTCCTCCGCCCCTGAGAGCTTGCCGCGCGCCCGGCCGGCTGCGATCGCGAGCGATGCCAGCGCCGAAAGCTGGCACGTGAAGGCCTTTGTCGAAGCGACGCCGATTTCCGGGCCGGCCAATGTCGGCATGACGATGTCGGCCTCGCGCGCGATCGAGCTTTCGGACACGTTGACCAGTGCGATGGTGGTTTGGCCATGCTCCTTCGCGTGACGAAGGGCGGCCAGCGTGTCCGCGGTCTCGCCCGACTGCGAAATGAACAACGCCACACCGTTCGTCTCATAGACCGGTTCGCGGTAGCGCAACTCCGATGCGACATCGACTTCGACGGCGAGCCGCGCGAATTTCTCGAACCAGTACTTCCCGACGAGACCGGCATAGTAGGTCGTGCCGCACGCCGAGATCAAAAGGCGCGAGGCTTTAGCCAACGCCTCGACCACGCCTTTTTCGGCGATGCTCACATTGGGGCCGGCGGGATCGATGTAGTGCGCCAGTGTGTGCGCGACGACTTCCGGCTGCTCCGCAATCTCCTTGGCCATGAAGTGGCGCTTGCCGCCCTTGTCCACGATCGAGGCCGAAGCCGTGGTGATCTTGACCTCGCGATTGGCGGGCCGGCCCTCGGCATCGTAGATCGCGACATGGGGACCCTCGATCACCGCGACGTCGCCATCCTCGAGGTACGAGACGCGATTGGTGAAGGGCGCCAGCGCGAACGCATCCGAACCGAGAAAGCCCTCGGTGTCGCCATATCCGACCGCGAGAGGCGCACCCTTGCGCGCGCCGATCAGAAGCCCCTCGTGGCCGGTGAAGATCATCGCCAGCGAATAGGCGCCGGTCAGACGGCGCACCGCTTCGCTCGCGGCTTCCTTCGGCGTTTTTCCCTGATCGAGATAATCGGTGACAAGATGAACGGCGACTTCGCTGTCGGTCTCGGACTGAAACTTGTGACCCTTCGCAATCAGTTCGTCGCGCAACTCGCGAAAATTCTCGATGATGCCGTTGTGGACGATGGCGACGCGCGCGGAGGCGTGCGGATGGGCGTTCGTCTCGGTCGGCGCGCCGTGCGTCGCCCAACGCGTATGGCCAATTCCGGTGTGTCCGTTGAGCGGACGGCTGCGCAACACATCGTTCAACTTCGCAAGCTTGCCCGGCGAGCGGCGACGATCGATGGAACCGCCGACCAGCGTGGCAATGCCGGCAGAGTCGTAGCCGCGATACTCCAGGCGCTGCAGCGCTTCCAGGATGATCGGCGCGACGTCGCGCGTACCGGCTATTCCAACGATTCCACACATCTTAAAGACCTTCCTCCACCCTCATCCTTCGGCAAGCTCGTCCTTCGGCAAGCTCAGGACGAGGACCGAGATAAATTCCTCACGCTGAGCTTGTCGAAGCATGGATGGCATACTCATTTCTTCTTTGCGGCTTTCTCCGCGCGCTTGCGGCTGCGAAACTTTTCTGCCCAGCCGGAAATTTCCTTCTGCTCCGCGCGCGTCACCGCAAGCGAGTCCTTCGATATTTCCTTGGTGATAACCGAACCTGCCCCGACATAGACGCCGTCCGCGATCTTCACCGGGGCGACGAGGGCAGCATTGGAGCCGATGAATGCACCCGCGCCGATATCGGTGTGATGCTTGTCGAACCCGTCATAATTGCAGGTGATCGTGCCGGCGCCGATGTTCGCGCCGGCGCCGACGCGTGCATCGCCGAGATAGGTGAGATGGTTTGCCTTTGCGCCCTTTTCGACGTTGGCATTCTTCACTTCGACGAAATTGCCGATATGCGCGTCTTCGCCAATTGTCGCGCCGGGCCGAAGCCGGGCGTAAGGTCCGACGAGTGCGCCGCGCTCCACCGTTGCGCCTTCAAGATGCGAGAAAGCCTTGATCTCGGCGCCGCTGCGCACGACCACGCCGGGAGCGAACACGACATAGGGACCGATCTGTACGTCGGCTTCCAGAACCGTGTCGTGGGAGAGAAACACCGTTTCCGGCGCGAGCATGCCGACGCCCGCCGCGAGCGCGCGCTGGCGCAGCCTCGCCTGCATGGCCGCTTCGGCGGTGGCAAGCTCGGCGCGGCTGTTCACGCCCATCGTTTCGGCCTCGTCGACGGTGACGACGGCACAGTTAATGCCTTCCGAATCCGCGATCGACGGAATGTCGGTGAGGTAATATTCCTTTTGCGAATTGCTGTTCTTGAGTTCGCCCGCCCAGCGGAAGAATTTCCTGGCATCGGCCGCGAGAATTCCGGCGTTGCAAAGCTCGATCTTTCGTTCGCCGTCATTCGCATCGCGATATTCGACGATGCGATCGAGCAAGCCCCCTTCGCGCGTGATGACGCGGCCGTACGCCGTGCTCTTGGAATGGAATGCGACGATCGCCATGCCGACAAGCGCCTGCGCCGCAAATGACGCTTCGAAGGTGTGCGAAGTGACGAGCGGATGATCGCCATAGGTGACGATGACGGTTCCGTCGAAATCGCCCAGCACCGAACGGGCGCAACCGGCTGCGTGTCCGGTGCCGAGCTGCTTATCCTGCACGACGGTCTCGGCGCCATGGCGCAGCGCAAAGCCTTCGACCTCGACTGCGCCCGGCGCGACCACCACGACGATGCGCTCGACGCCGGCACCGCGCGCGGCGGCGATGACGTGACCCAGGATCGGCAGGCCAGCGACGGTGTGCATCACCTTCGCCTTCAGGGACTTCATCCGCGTACCTTGCCCCGCCGCGAGGATGACTGCCGCTCTTGCCATGCCGTTCACCTAAACCGCCGAAGAAAAAGGACAAAGTGACGATTTGCGACGCTATATTGCCTCACAGGTCGCAGCGGATTCGTTAATGCCACAACCTGCCTTGATTTTCGACCTGGACGGCACCCTCGTCGACACGGCGCCCGATCTTCTGGGCGCCACCAACGCGGTCCTGAAAAGCCAAGGCCGCCCGCCCGTCGATCCGGGAACCTTGCGCCACATGGTCGGCTTCGGTGCGCGCTCCCTCATCGAACAGGCGATGGCGGCTACGGGAACGCCCGTCCCGCCGTCGGAGTTGCCGGCACTGGTCGAAATATTCCTTGCCTACTACCGCACACACATCGCCGATGAGAGCGTTGTGTTTCCCGGCGTCGTGGAGACGCTCCAAGAGCTGATGGACGAAGGCGAACGGCTGGCCGTGCTCACCAACAAGCCACAGGAAATGGCCGACCTCCTGCTCGGCGCACTCAAGCTCGATCGATTCTTTGGCGTGATTTACGGCGCCGGGCGCATGCGTTACGTGAAACCGGATGCGCGCATCTTCCATGACGTGGTGCGCGAACTTGGCGGAGTGCCCGGCATCATGATCGGCGACAGCATCACCGATGTCGCGACCGCGCGTGCGGCCAAGGCGCCTGTGATCCTCGTCTCCTATGGCTATACGCCGGAGCCGGCGCATAAACTGGGCGCGGATGCCGTGGTGGACAGCTTCACCGAGATTCCGCGGCTCGTTCGCTCGTTCGAAATCTAGCAATTACGTTGGGGAGAGATCATGAGGCTTATCGCAACCATTTGGGCCTCTGCGCTCGCGATCGCGCTCTGCGGCTGTGGCGAGAAGGCCAAGCTCCCAGAAGACGCCGGCTATGGGCCTCATCCCGTCCTGACGGATCCCAATCCGACATTCCTTCCGACCATCAATTTTGCGAAAGCCGTTGGCTGGCCCAAGAACGGCAAGCCGAAAGCGGCGCCGGGGCTTGCCGTTTCGGCGTTTGCCGAAGGTCTCACCCATCCGCGCTGGCTCTATGTTCTTCCGAACGGCGATGTCCTGGCCGCCGAAACCACGGCGCCGCCACAGCCCGACGATCAAAAAGGAATTCGCGGCTTCGTGGCCAAGTATGTATTCAACCTTGTCGGCGCCAGCGCGCCCAGCCCCAATCGCATCGTCCTGCTGCGCGACAGCGATGGCGATGGCGTCGCCGACAAGCGTTTCATCTTCATCAAAGGACTGAACACGCCGTTCGGCATGACGCTGGTCGGCGACACGCTCTATGTCGCCGATACCGATGCGGTGCTGGCTTTCCCGTATCACGAAGGCGACACGCGGATCACCGTCGCGGGACGCAAGATCGTCGATCTGCCCGCCGGCACGATCAACCACCACTGGACCAAGAATGTCATCGCGAGCCGCGATGGCCGAAAGCTTTATGTGACGATCGGTTCCAACAGCAATGTCGGCGACAACGGCATCGCTGCCGAGGAAGGCCGCGCCGACATCTGGGAGATCGATCCCGCGACAGGCACGCATCGCGTCTTCGCCTCGGGTATTCGCAACGGCAACGGCATGGACTGGGCACCCGGCAGCGACACGCTATGGGTCGCCGTCAACGAGCGCGACGAGATCGGCAGCGACCTGGTGCCGGACTATATGACGGCGGTGAAAGACGGCGGCTTCTATGGCTGGCCGTATAGTTATTATGGCCAGCATGTCGACGTTCGCATACAGCCGCAGCGCCCCGACCTCGTGGCGAAAGCGATCGTGCCGGACTATGCGCTCGGCTCGCATACCGCGGCGCTCGGGCTTTGCTTTTCGGACGGCGCCGATCTCGGCGAGCGCTACGCACACGGCGTCTTCATCGGCCAGCATGGTTCGTGGAACCGCGATCCGCGCGCCGGCTATCGCGTGATCTTCGTGCCGTTCGTGGACGCGAAACCAAGCGGCATGCCGATCGAGGTGCTCAGTGGATTTCTCTCCGCTGCGGGCGAAGCGCAGGGCCGGCCCGTCGGCGTGGTGATCGACAAGAAAGGCGCGCTTCTCGTCGCCGACGATGTGGGCAATGCGGTATGGCGCGTGACGAAGCGTTAAGGGAAGTACTCAGCCGCCGATAACGACGTGGAGAACGAGATCGGCGCCGAAATGCGACGCCATCGCCCACTCCAATCCGAAGCGCTTGTAGAGCCAGCCGAACACAAGTCCGGCTGCGCCGTTCAGGACCACGGCGCGCACCACGAGAGGCGCCGTCAGAGGCACGATGGCCGCTGTCGCCGGCAAATGTCCCAAACCGAACAGCAACGCCGTCACGATGTTGGCCGCCCAGAACACGCCTGAAGGGAGTACTGCGGTGGCATCGGAACTCCCCCATCTCGCGATGGTGCGAAAGAGCAGTGCGAGCAGCGAGAGCAATCCGAGCCGCATCAGAATTTCCTCGTCGAACGCGCCATAGAAGGAAGCCAGAAGTCCGCGCCAACGGACGGGATGAACCGCGCCGGACTGTGCCCGTTCGATGAGCAGGGAAACCGAGGCGAAATTCTGGAACACGAAACGGTCGAGGGCGGCAATGCCAAGCGCGGTTAAAATGCCCAAGGCAAAAGCCAGGAGCAGCGTCTGGCGCGTTCTCTCGGGAACCGGCGCCGAGGAGAAGAGCGCTGTGAACAACGGCGTGCGAAGATCGAGCTGGCGCGACGCCCAGAGACCGGCGAACACCGCGACACCCAGAAGCACGACAGATTGCGCGACCGATACCGCCAGCGCCTGCCAAACTTCGACGTGGGCGCGCGCGGCGGCAAGCGCGAGCGCCTTCGCTTCCAGCGCGGCCACATAGGGCAAGACCAGCACGGCACCGCACACGCTGAGCGCGAAAAGCGAAAGACCGATTTTGGCAAACTGGTTCTTCTTCGGTGTCGCCTCGTCCACGCGCCCCTCCCCGCCTTGCCGCCGTACGTCGGATATCAAACGTCAGCTTGAGCGGTCGCGCAATTGGCGCGGCTTTGCGCGACGCTTGACGCCTTGGGCGGCGCCACCCTATAGGTCCGCTCCTCCGTCTCGGACGGGCGCGTAGCTCAGCGGGAGAGCACTCCCTTCACACGGGAGGGGTCATAGGTTCAATCCCTATCGCGCCCACCAGCCTTCGCTCGCTTCGCGTGCGACAAGCGTTTACAGGAAGCCGGACTAAGCACCAGCCGTCGGACGGAAATCGAAATCGCACCAGCCGTCCGCATCGGGATCGTAGAGCTTGCATTCGCGCGTCAACCGCATGTGATAGGCGGGCGTCCAATGCACATTGATGACTTTGTCCGGATGGCTCTCGTCCAGGCTCCGTTGCGCCGCCTTGAGCGAATAGAGCGGAATGATCGGGTTCAAGTGATGCGCGGTGTGCTGCATCAAGCGGTGAAACAGAAGATCGATCGGTTCCGGGAAACGGATTCGGACCGTGCCGTGCATCTTCTGCGCGGGCGTCGAGGGCCGTCCCGTCGGCACCGACCATTTCACGTCGGGACCGGTGTGCTGAATGACCGTCACGAACGAGATGAAGAGATTCCACACCAGGAACGGTACGAGGAGTCCGAAGATCGCCGCGTTTGCAAACGCGGCGCCGAGACTGGACGTCGCGCCAGTGCGAAGTGAAAGCCAGGTCAATCCGCCCAAGAGCGCGACGAGCCAGACATACACGAACGCCATGTCCCAATAATCGCGGGCGCGGAACGTGCGGCGCTCGTTCGGGCCCGGCGCAAAGATCTTCGGCGCCCAGATGTCGATCAGATAGAAAAGCGGCTGGCCGAAGACGCTGCGCTGAAACCGGTAATAAGCCTGACGCGGCGGCGACGCCGCGCGATAATCTGCGACCGTCATCGGTGAATAGGCGTTGTCGACGCCGATTTGCGCGGTGTAGCGGTGATGGACCTGGTTGTGATGATGCGCCCAGCGGCTTAAGGGGTGAAGCGCGGGGAGAAAGCCGAGCGTCCCGATGAGCCGGTTCAGCCAGGAGTGACGCGTCCCGCCTCGATGCGCACAGTCATGCCCGATGATCGCAAGCGTTGCGGTCAAGACTCCGGCGAGGAAGGCAAAGCCGAACTTGGCGAGCAGCGGCGTGCTGATGACCGCGGCCACCACCGCAAAGGCGTAAAGCGCGAGCTCGACGCACAGAAGCGCGATCGGGCGGAAGAGATGCCGGGTGACGAAGCGCACGAGATTGAGATCGCTGCCGTGCCAGTCCGTGACAGTCGAAACATTCATGAAAAGCGCGTGCCCCAAAGCCGCAAGTCACAAGCTAACTAACTATATTTTAACCATAATTTCAATCCTGCGGCGGGCGTTTGGGCGATCAGCCGCACACGGATTATTCGGCGAGAACCGGCCGGGAAATGGCGCGAACCGGCGCACTTTCGATGATCGCCATGGCGGCGGCTGTGCCGATTGTCGCAGCGATGAGCCAGTAATAGGCGGGCGCCATCGGATTGCCGGTGACGTGGATCAGCCAGGTGACGACCAGCTGAGTCGTTCCGCCGAAGAGTGCGATGGAAAATGCGTAGATCGTCGCAAACGCGCCGCCGCGGATGCGCTTGGGCAGGCTCTCGGTCAGTGCGGCATAGAAAGCGCCGCCGCCGACCGAACTCAGCAACGACAAGATCGCCGAACCGACGATCAATGCCGTGGCGCTGCGCGCCTCGACGATCCAATAGAATGCAGGGAGAAGGAGAATGAGGAAGAGAAAGCGCGGATAGATCATCACGGGTCTGCGCCCGATACGGTCCGATAGCCAGCCGCCGAAGAGAACCGCGAAAAGCGAGATCACATTCTGCGCAAACGTGCCTGCGAACGCGACCGTGGGCGTCATCTTGAGCGTGCTCTGCGCGAAGGTCGTCAGATAGTTGAAGAGATAGGTTCCGATCGTGCCGCTGGCGAGCACGATGAGGCCAAGAACGATAACGCGGGCATTCTGGCGAAAGGTCGCATACACACTGGCCGTCTTGGTCGCCGGCGCGACGGTGTGATGCTCAGGCTCGTGCAGCGTCTCCGGCAGTCCGCGGCGCATCCAAAGCCCGACCGGAAGCGTGACCGCGCCGAGCAGAAACGCGATGCGCCAGCCATAGTCGGTGAGCGCGGATGCCGACAGCGTCGACGCAAGGATAAGCCCAACGAGGCCCGCCAACGTCGCCGCGATCGCCTGGCTCGCAGCCTGCCACGCCACCACGAAGCCGCGACGGTGCAGCGGTGCGGACTCCAGAAGATACGCGGTCGTCGGTCCAACCTCTCCGCCCAGCGAAAAACCCTGCACCATGCGCGCAAGAACGGCCAGGATAGGTGCCGCGATTCCGATTCTCGCGTAGGAAGGAATGAGCGCCATCGCGATGATGGCGACGCCCATCAGCGTGAAACTCAGGATCATGGCGGGGCGCCGACCGACGCGATCGGCATAGGAACCGATGATGATGCCGCCGATCGGACGCGTGATGAAGCCTGCGCCGAACGTCGCGAGCGACAGCATCAGGTTGGCGTAGGCATTGGTGTTGGGAAAAAAGCAGCGGCCGATCTGGATGGCGAAGAAGGCATACGTGATGAAGTCATAGAATTCGAGCGCATTGCCGACGGTTGCGGCCGTGATGTTGCGAACGGCAAGGCGCTTCGGATCGGCGGCTTGTTCATCCCCAGCCATTGACTGCCGTCCGTTCGTTGTACGCCGTCACCTAACCAGCGTTACGCAATTGGACAGGCAAGTCCAGTGGACGAGGTTCGCGGCAACCGGCTCAGAAGTGGTAGTTCACTTCCGCGCCATAGGTGCGCGGCTGTCCGAAGATCCCCTGATAGAAGCCGACAAAGCTCAAGTCGAAGATGTCCAGGAAATATTTCTGACCCGAAAGATTGCGCACGAAGCCCGCGACTTCCCACTGATTGTCGTCGAAGGTGTAGCCGATGCGCGCATTCTCGAGCCAATAGGCGCGTTGCGTGAGGAACGGACTGTTCGCAACGTCGAAGAACTGATGGCTCTTGAAGTTGGCGGAGAATTGCAGATCGAGCGCGCCGTCCCATACCGGTGTCTTATAGTCGGCATACAAAGATGCCGTGACATGCGGCGAGAGCGGCAATTGATGGTTCGGGAATTCGCTCGAATCGATCTTCGAATCCAGCAATCCCAACGTGGCCGACAGCGTCAACTCGTCGAGCGGTTTTCCGATGATTTCGAGATCGGCACCCTGCATGTGCGCCTTCTTGGCGTTGGTCAGGATATTGATGGCGACGAGCGGCGCAATGGGCTCGAGGATGAACACCTGCTCGTTGCGATAGTCGCTGTAGAACAGCGCGCCGTTGATGATGAGGCGGCCGTCATAGAGGCTGGCCTTCTCGCCGATTTCATAAGCCGTAACCTGCTCGGGCTTGATCGGCTGCAGCTGTGCTTCGACCTGGACTGGGTCAGGCGTGGCGCCGATGAAACTGCCGTTGAAGCCGCCGCTCTTGAAGCCGGTGCTGACGCTGGCATAGGCCATGATGTCGTCGGTGAAGTGATAATTGGCCGAGGCGAGCCAGTTGAACGAGGTGTTCGAAAGCCGCTTGTTGAAGGATTGGCCCGGCGGCGGAAGAATGGGCGTCACCGGCGGGAAATGATCGATGCCGCCCGACTGGAACGTGGTACCGCCGGAATATTGAAAGCTTTTGCTCTCGCCGGTGAAGCGCCCGCCGAGCGTCAGCTTCAATTGATCGGTCACGCTGTAGGTATCGTGGACAAATGCTGCGTACGAATCGGTGATCTGCCGGCTCTGATCCGTCGCAATCTCGGCGATCCCGTCCCCCGACCCGGGCCCGCCGAAGAAATTGTCCGCGTCGAGCAGGATGAACAATGGCTGGTTCTGATGCAGATTCTCGTCGAGGTAATAGAGCCCGCCGATCAGATCATTGTTCGCCGTGTTCCAATCGGCACGGAATTCCTGCGTAAAGGTGGCGCTGCGGACGCCGAAATCGATTTCCAAAAGACGGTTCGGCGACGCATCGCTGTCTTCGGGATGCAGCTTGTCAATATGCTCGAAGGCGGAGAGTGATGTCAGCGTGATATCGCCGAGCGTGTAATCGCCGCGCAGAGATGCGCCGAAGCTGTGAACCTGCAGATGCTGCTGGCGATTGAAGGCGCCGCCGTAGAAGTTCTTGGGTGTGCCATAGCCGAAGATGTCGACGCAGTCGCTATTGTTGGAGAACACGCGCGTCACACTGCAGGGGCTGAAATCCACCGGATCCAACGAACCGAGATGGCGATATTCTGCCGGACGGTTGGCCACCGTTCCGCCGTGCACATTGAGCAGCACGGTTAAATCCGCAATCGGCCGCCACTGCAGTTGCGCGCGGCCGGCATAGTTGTTGGCGCCGTTTTCGCGCCGGCCGGTCAAGGCGTTCAGCGTGTAGCCGCCGGAGCCGTTGTGCACGACCGCGATGCGGCCATCGAGACCGTCGACGATCTGTCCGCCGATCGCGCCTTCGAGCTGGTAGGTACCATATGCGCCATATTCGCCATGGAAATTGCCGGTGAATTCGTCCGTCGGCTTGGCGCTGATGAAGTTGATCGCGCCGCCGCTGGTGTTGCGCCCGTAGAGCGTGCCTTGCGGCCCCTTCAGCACCTCGATGCGATCGAGATCGAAGGTCTGGAAGGTCTGCGAGGCCGGCGAACTCAGATAGACTTCGTCGACATAGACGCCGTTGGGGCCGGCATTGTTCGTGTCGTAGTCGTTCAAGCCGACCCCGCGGATCGTGATGATCGGCTGGTTGCCGTTACCGGCCACCAAAGCAATGTCGACGTTCGGCGTGAACTGGCTGATGTCGATCGACGACTTGATGCCGAGGTCGGTGATCTGCTTGGCGGTAAACGCCTGGATCGAGATCGGAACCGCCTGAATATCTTCGGAGCGTTTCTCCGCAGTCACCACGACTGTCTCGATCGCGCCTTGCGCAGAGCCCGACGCAAACACTGCCGCGGCACCGGCCAACAACATGGCTTTTCTGGAAATAGTCATGGACGCCCCCGACGCAACGCTACGATGAAAATCATAGTCGCAAGTGCGGGGTACGCAAGACGGGGCCGCCTCAATCGGCGGGCGGGGCTTCCGATTCTATCAGGGCCGCGGGACGGCCGCTGAGCTTGAGCGTCAAGAGAATCACCACACCGGCCGCGAGCCACGCCACGCCGGCGATCTGGGCGTTCGCTTGAGCGTTGATGAGGACATAGGCGATGATGGCAAATCCGATGGCAGGCGCGAGAAGAAAACGCAGCCAGTGACGCAACTGACCGGTGCGGGCGCCATGCGCAATCACCGAACAGTGGAGCAGCAAGAAGCCAAGAAGCGCGCCGAAACTCACCATCGAGGTCAGGAGTTCGAGCTGGCTGACGAGCACGAGGCCGAGCGCCAACGTGACGAGCGCCACCGCGGCGATCGCATAGTCCGGCACCTTGCGCGTCGCCTGCACATGGCTGAGAAACTTCGGTAGCTTGCG
>Ga0207674_10000613_pt1 | contig 46819 bp, 40 predicted proteins | sample KBSCornC72_FD_184303 | JGI IMG/M metagenome (GOLD analysis project Ga0207674, IMG submission 184303) | Corn rhizosphere microbial communities from Kellogg Biological Station, Michigan, USA - KBS Corn C7-2 (SPAdes) (version 2) | ecosystem: Host-associated > Plants > Roots > Rhizosphere > Soil ... | reverse complement strand
CGTGTCGTCGAGCTCTCACCTACCCTGAGTGTCCGTCCCGTCGATTCAAACCTTCAGGGCCAGCTCGATCGCTATCTCGAACTCCTTTCCACCACGCACGCAACCGGTCTGCGCCATCTCACGCTCGACGCGCTCGGCTCCGGCTCGCGCCAGCTCCGCGTCAGCTACATCAGCGAAGTCCCCGTCTGGAAGGCCACCTATCGCATGGTCTTTCCGCGCACATCCACCGGTAATGCCACTGTGCAGGGCTGGGCCGTCGTCGACAATACTGTCGGCGCTGACTGGGACAACGTGCAGCTCTCGCTCGTTGCCGGAACACCGCAGAGCTTCATTCAACCGCTTTCGCAACCGCTCTACACGCGCCGCCCCGAGATTGCCATCGCCACAGCCGCCCAGACCAGTCCCCAAACCCACGAGGCCGCGGAAACCGTCGAAGTTCAATCGGCGATGATCAACGAGCCAATTGCCTCACCGCCACCGGTTCCACACGCAATGGCAAGACTGGCTGCTCCTTCGAAAATGAAAAGTTTCGGTGTCGCAGGCGCCGAGGGGCTCGGAGGATCCTCAGGCGGCGTGATGGGCTCAGTGTTCGGTTCCGGTACCGGCGGTGGCTACGGCGGCGGCGTTTACCGCGCCTCAGACGCGCTGCAGCAAGGCGATGTCTCCACTTCTGCCTTCGATGACTTTTTCGAGTACTCCCTTTCTCAACCCGTCACCATCCACAAAAACGAATCCGCCATGGTCCCCATCCTCCAGCAGGATCTTCCTGCCGAGCACGTCACGCTTTGGAGCCGCAACAACCCGCGTCCGCTGCGCGCCGTCTGGCTCGAAAACAAATCGAAGCTGACCCTCGACTCCGGCAGCTTCTCCATATTCGAGAGCGGGGAATTCGCCGGCGAAGGCCTTCTCGATCCCATCCATCCCGGCGAGCGCCGTCTGCTGAGCTACGCCGCCGACCAGGCCATGCGCGTCAAGATCACCGACCAGAAATCCCGGCGCACGCTTCACCACCTTCAAATTCGCAAAGGCCTCGTCATCGAGAACTATATGGATGTGGCCTCCATGACTTACTCCGCGAACAATACCGGGGATGAAGACCGAACCGTCCTCATCGAACATCCGCGTCATACTAATGGCTGGTCGCTCGGCGAAGGGATCAAGGCAGATGACACTACTCCGGACCTCTATCGGTTCCGCATCGCTGTCAGGCCGCACGCCACCGAGAAGCTTGAAGTGAGCGAGCGCGGCCCCGAATACACCAGTGTCACCATCGACCCCAGTCAGAACACCAATGCCTATCTGCTCGAGCTGGTTAAACGCGTACCCGACGCAGAGGCTCAGCTCAAGCCCGTTCTCGACGCGCAGAGCAAACTCGCTGACCTTGATCAGGCCATTGCCGAATCAAAGCAGCAGGAACAGACCGCCGCAGCCGACGAAGCTCGTTGCCGCGAAAACCTCACCGCCCTCAAAGGCAATGAGGCCGCGCGCCGCTTCGTCGACGAACTGAACCATGCCGAAGACCTGCTTCAGTCCACGCGCAAACACACCGCCGACCTCGAGCAGCAGAAGATCGCCGCAGTCGAAAACCTTCGCAAGGAGATCAACGCCCTCAACTACGACTGGGACGCGAAAATCAAGCCGTAGCCAGAATCTGGGTGGGAGCTAAGAGCTAAGAGCTATTTCTGCTTTTCCTTTGGCGCCGCCTTCTGCTCCGGCTCCGGATGATGGCGTTTCCTGTGGTGTGCGAGAGCCTTTGCAATCTCTTCCTGCGTCAGCTTGCTGTGGTCCTCATTGTGCAGAACGTCGTTTGCGATCTTCGCATCCGAAATGTTCGGTTCCATTCAGTACCTCCTCGCGTTGGGCGGAAGGTCCGTCTCAATCTGCTTTTCGGCTCGAGGCGAAATCCCGCCGATCCTGCTTGCAGCTGGCCCCGTTCAATCCAAACGTTCTTCTGATCTTCCAGACTCGCCATGGGCACAACAGACTGCCCCGGCGACTTCACCTGTAGCATAGTCCTGGCTCAATCAATCCGCCAGAGCCTCTTGTGCGCTCTTAGTGTCTCAACCGTGAGACCTGGAACTCGAGCTAATAGCTGCAGGCTGAAGGCTGCTTCCCCTTCCACATCGCAAACTCAATCACCCGCGCCGTTCTCTCCTCGTCACTTGCCGAAGAGATCATCAAGTCATAGAGATGCGGATTCTTCCAGTCCTTCCCAAAGCGCTGTTTCAGATACAGCGCACGTTCGCCGTCCACATCCTGGATACGCTGCTCGATGTTCGCCCCTGGTTCCAGCCGTGTACGCAGCCTGTGAATTCGAACACGCAGCGGCGCGTACACAAACGCATGGAAGACGTCTGCCTTCGCCTGCAGAATGCATTGCGCCCCACGGCCTACAATCACGCACCTGCCGGCCTCGTTGGCATGCTCAATGATCTTTCGGGTAAGATCCGCCATGACATCCGGATCGAAGCACTTTTCCTCGGCCAGAGCCACTCCGGCAGCCATTGCTGCTCCCCGCATTGCCTGCCGATTGAGCTTGGTCAGCCAGCCCTCCACGTGTTCGTCGAACCGGCTCACGACGCCTGCATCCACCTTCGCTTCGCAGGCAATCTGCTCGATCAGCGCGCTATCCAGCAGCTTCCATCCCAGCCGCGATGCAATCGACTGCGCAATCCGTCCGCCGCCGCTCCCGAACTCCCGCGAAATCGTCAATACCCGATATTCCATGGAAGCCCTCCTCATTCCGCCGAACACCCATAACCTACGCCCGGCACTCACAGCAGGCAGTGACCCGCCTCACTGACTCGCAGGCGGAGTGCGAGTGTGCTGCCGTAAACTGGTCGAAAGTGTTGGCTCTTCGGAGGGCTGTATGAAGAAAATCGGCGTTCTGTTCGGCATGGAAAACAGCTTTCCCGGCGCGCTTGTGGAGCACATCAATGCGCGCAACGTCGAGGGCATTCAAGCCGAGTTTGTCGAGACCTCCGCCGTCCATCTGGATAAGCCCTCACCCTACGCAGTCATTGTCGACCGCATCTCTCACGACATTCCCTTCTACCGCGCTTACCTCAAGCACGCCGCGCTCAACGGCACAGTCATCATCAACAATCCATTCTGGTGGTCTGCCGATGACAAGTTCTTCAACTATTCACTCGCGGCGAAACTAGGCGTTGCCGTTCCTCCCACTGTCATCCTTCCGCATAAGAAGCATCCTGAGGGCACCACCGATCGCTCCATGCGCAATCTCGAGTATCCGCTCAACTGGGATTCCGTCTTCTCCTATGTTGGTGAGCATGGATTCATGAAGCCGGTCGACGGCGGTGGCTGGCGCGATGTCTACCACATCCACAATCGGGAGGAATTCTTCCACGCGTTCGATCAATCGCGCGACCTCTGCATGCTCTATCAGAAGGCCGTCAACTTCAACGAGTATTTCCGTTGTTACGTTGTCGGACAGAGCAAAGTGCACATCATGCCTTACGACCCGCGCAAGCCGCACCATGAGCGCTATATCCAGAACCCGCCTTCGTACGATCCGAAACTCCTCGCTCGCGTCGAGAAAGACGCGCTCACACTCTGCCGCGCGCTGGGCTATGACCTCAACACAGTTGAGTTTGCAGTAGAGGACGGCATCCCGTACGCCATCGACTTCATGAACCCGGCCCCCGATGCCGACCTGCACTCCGTAGGCCAGGCGAACTTCGATTGGATCATCCGCGAGGTAGCAGATTTAGCGATTTCAAAGGCGGAAAAGGCGCCGGAAGCGCTTGGCGAACTCCGGTGGGCCACGTTCCTCGCTGGCACACCTGCAGCTGGCACGGCCAGGAAAACCGCCCGCAAACCCGCCGCAAAACGACCTGGCCGAAACAAGACACCGAAACAAGCCACAGCTCAGCCTTCGCAGCATGTTGTTGATTAGGTTTGGCGTTCCGGCACTTCATGCCTTTTCCTGAGAATGGTCACTTGGGCACAGGTTCCTGAAGTGCTCACTCGCGGATTACCTAATCGCCGTGCTCTGCCTCGCAAGTGCCATGCAGGGCATTCCAACCATGTGGTAAGCTCCGCTCACTGGGCCGGATTCCAGCTGTTCGACTTCCCCATTCATTCCTAATCTCGGCTTTTTCCCCGCTTGGAGCGGATCCGGCAGCAGCAGTCGACGCGGCACTTTCGACATATCCCCGCTTAGGGTCCGGCGACATAAGGAGGTCAAATGGGCAGTCCAGCGCTCGCGCGAAGCGGAAAGCCGCTTTCGATATATCTCGGAGATCTCACATACACCACGCTGTCTCTCGCCACAGACGCATTTCCGCTTAACGTCGGTTTCATCGCCGCCTACGCGAAGAAGATCTATGGCAATGACATCGATATTCAGCTGTTCAAGTACATTCCGGACCTTGAGCGGGCGCTCGCTGATAACCCTCCTGACATTCTCGGTCTCAGCAACTATCCGTGGAATTTCAACCTCGGTCTCGAATTCTTCCGCATGGCACGCGAGATTTCGCCGAAGACGATCTGCGTCATGGGCGGACCCAACATCCCACTCGAAGATGAGCCGCGGAAGAAATTCGTTCGTCGTTATCCCGAAATCGACTTCTACGCCTACCTGGAAGGGGAGGAGGCCTTCTCCAACCTCATCGCGCGCGCCATGGAGACCGGCGTCGATCGCCAGAAGATGAAGAGTGAGCCCATCGCTGGCTTCCTTCACCGGATCAGTGATTCAGAGGTCATGTGCGGTACGATGCTTCCCCGGCGCCGTGACCTCGATGAGATCCCATCGCCCTATCTCACCGGGCTCATGGATAAGTTCTTCGATGGCATCCTCTCTCCGATGATGGAAACCAACCGCGGATGTCCATTCTCCTGCAGTTTCTGTCACGAGGGAAATTCACTTATCTCGAAGGTCAATCAGTTCAGCCTTGACCGCGTCAAAGCGGAGCTGGACTACATAGCCGAAGCGGTCTTGCGCGCACCCAATTTCACTTCGAACCTTATGTTCGCCGACCCTAACTTCGCTATGTACGAGCGCGATTACGAGATCGTGGAGCACATAGAAAAGATTCAGCAGAAGTACAGCTGGCCTCGTTCCATCTTCGCTTCGACAGGCAAGAACAAGAAGGAGCGCATCGCGAAGGCGCTTCGCAAATTGAACGGCTCCATGTCGATGTGGCTCTCGGTGCAGTCGATGGATCCGAACGTGCTTCGCGAAATCCAGCGCGAGAATATCAGCACAGATCAGATGCTCGCGCTCGCAGGTGTTTACCAGGAGTTCGGACTGCCCACTCTTTCCGAACTCATTCTCGGTCTACCCGGCGACTCTTATGAGCGCCATGTCAAGTCGCTCTCTGCCGTTGTAGAAGCAGGCATCGATATCATCGACACGTACACCTGCATGCTCCTCAACGGCACAAAGCTGAACTCTGACTTCAGCCGGGCAACCTACAACATCGGGACACACTTCCGTGTTCTGCCACGAGATTTCGCTCGCCTCTCCAATGGACGCATTGCCGTCGAAATCGAAGAGATCATCAGCTCCACCAACACCATGTCCTTCGAAGACTATAAAGAAGCTCGCAAGCTCCATCTTATGGTCGCCGTGGTTTACAACGGTGCAGGTTTCGGACCTCTCCTCCGATTCATGCGCCATAAGAAAGTGCCCGTCATTCACTTCCTTGAGCAGCTGGTTGCGGAAATCGAGAGTGCTCCCGAATCCGTCCAGAAGATCTTTCAGTCTTTCACCCGTCTCACCAAGGAAGAACTGTGGGACTCTGAACAGGAGCTGCGCGACTTTATCTATGCCGAGGGCAACTACGAGCGCCTTCTCAAAGGCGAGATCGGCATCAACCTTATTCAGACTCACACTGCCATGAGCCTTGCTGCCGTCGACGACTGGTCTAAGTACATATTCCGCGTCGCCGATGGGGTTCTGGCGGATCACATGGGTGACGAGCCCGGCGACATGACCTTCCTGTCAGAGGTCAAGGCGTTTTGCGCAGCTCGCACTCACAACATCTGGGGCGAGGCAGCCGACAGTGACAACCCCACTGCGATCTTTCGCTACGACGTCAATCGCTGGATGCACACGAAGATCTCCGCTCCTTTGTCAGACTTCAAACTGGAGCAGCCTGAGTTCCTCGAGTTTGGTTTCACGCCCGAGAAACAGCGTGAGCGTGCCGCCCTCATGCAGCGATACGGCACCACGCCAACAGGCATCGGGCGAATCATCATCCAGATGGGTCGAAACCGAATCTGGCGCGAACCACTGGCGAACAGCATCGAAGTTAAGGTGCTAGCTGCAGAACCAATGGCGCGCCGTTGGGCTACACAGCAGACCTAGCAACTTGGGGCTGTGGCAGCTGGGCCAGTGTTGTTCGATGGAGTTCAACTCTATCGTCAGCGCGGCTTGAGTGTCTGGTATTTCGCGATTGTGTATCCCAGCGAGGCTCCCAGCCACACGTCCGACGGGAAGTGTGCCGCCTCGGTGATCCGCGAAAAGCTGATTGCCGTTGCCAGCGTGTACGAGAGAATCGGGATCCACGGCTTGCCCCGGTGTCGATACCGCTCTGCCACCACCGTAGCAACCGACCACACGGCCATCGAGTGCCCTGAAGGGAAGCTGCTGCCATGCAGGGGCGACTTGCCCCCATTGAAAAATGTGTTGCCGAAGTCTCCGCCTGGCGGAACATCGCTTGGCCGCTGGCGCCGGGTTATGGCCTTCATTGCCAGGTTGATGACAACGCTGTCCCCGTACGCCTCGGTTGCAAGGAGGGCCGTATTCACTTCGCGATCATCATGTCGGATGTATCCCGCGGTCAGCAGTCCTGCCGGCAAAGCGATCACCTCGCCCGTCGTGATCATGGGATCGAAGACGTCGTTGGCCTTGTCCCAATTCTTCTGATGGTTCCTGAAGTACGGCATGATGTGCGGATCCGCATAAATCAGTCCTACCGTTCCCCCCAGCACGATTGCGGTCGGTATTACCGAATGTCCTTTGAACAGCCTTACCGGGAAGGTCCACAGGTCCTTCTGGTCATGTAGAAAGTCGCCCGGCATGCTGCGCCATGTCGCCTCTCTCTGCGGCACGCCGGTAGTGCTGTCCACCTTCGGGTTTTCCGTTTGCGCCTGATCCGTAGCCGCGAAGCTGCCGACCAGATCGGGCGGCACTGTCACTTGAGCGCTGATCTCCGAGGACACTGGAGTCGGTGCGTCTGGCAAGTCAGTCGTTGTCTGTCCATGGGCAGGGCAACCCGCGCAGACAAGAGAAATTAGACAAATGGATGTGGTTAGAGACTTCTCTAGGACGTTCATCAACAACCTTGGATGCAGGAATGTTGCAGGTCGTTGAATTCGTTCGAGCAGCGTATCAACTATGAACGAAAAGTCATCATGCCGTCGCCGCCGTCCCGCGGAACCACCTCGAAGTCTCCGCGCAGAACAGCGCCCACACAATCATTGCGCAAAAAGCCGCATGAATCGCCAGCTCGCCGATGGGGTGAAACAGGCTCAGGCCCACATGGAAGAGTATCCAGGCCAATGCCAGCCATCGAGCCCACTTTTGTCGCATGAGAAGACCTACCCCGCTGATGGCGCCCACGAGTTCCGTCAGCTCGATCCCCACCGCATCGGGATGCCGCGCCCACAACTCCGGAAAATGAGCGACGAATCCAATTACCCCTACCAGCAGGTAGAGGGACGCAATCACAATCACCGGCCATGGTCGCTTGTTCTCGTTCATCGCCATTCAGTCTGCAGTCCCTTCCAGTCTGCTCAGAGTCTCAGTACCGCTCTATTCAGCGGATCACAGGATACTCCTGCACCCAGTGGAATCCGCGGCTCTTCAGGAGAAACTTGTTTTCATCCACCCGCTGAAGTTGCATTTCGACAGAATGCCCGGCCATGGCGCCAGTCAGTGTCAGGCTGTCCGGGACACCTCGTGTAAATTTCAGATTCGCATACGACGTTTTGTCATTCTGCCGCGTCAGCGACAGCGAGTTCTTCGTCGCGTCGACCGCTGCTCCAAAATTCTCAAACGAATCATCCAGATGTTGCGCCGTCACCAGATTCGGAAAGTCAAAGATCAATCGCCTCCAGCGTTCGTTGTCGCTCAGCAGCGCAGGCCGAACATTTCCGTCGACCTTCATCTCCGTGACATCCCAGATTCCATACAGCGCCGACTTCTGCCGGCCACCTCCATACGTCTTCCAGCTTGCAGCTGACTGGTAGGAGTACAGCGCGAGCACCCAAATCCAAAATGCGACCTGCACCCATCGGCTCATGCGGTTTGCTCGCGGCGAACGGAAGAGAGGGGCTCGGATCTCTGGCGCCGTCGTGTGGTTAAGCACAAAGAAATTCAACAGCCGTCGCATTTGCGGAGCGAGCAGGAAGATCGACATCAGCAGCAGATGAAAGGAGTACTGCTTCACGGGCACGTCGTATGTCATGTTCAACATCCACACCTGAATCATGTCGATGAGGCAGACGAGCGCTCCAAGCATAACCGTCTGCGGAAACATCAGAAGCACGCCGCCCCCTAACTCCGCCGCTCCAGCAAAGATCTCGTATGCAGGGGAAGCGCCAATCGAGTTCCACAGAATTCCGGCTGGTGAAAACGCCGAGAAGGGCTGCACCTGCGCTCGAAGATACGGGTATGACATTTGCAGGGGAACGAGCTTGTCGAACGCATAGATGAGGATGGTCATCGCAAGACTGAAGCGAATGTACAGCCGGAACCATCGATCAAGAACTTCATAATGATGCCGTTTTCGATCGGCGATCGTCCATGACGCCGTTGCTATCGCTGCCACAACAAGCAGGCAGAAGACCTCCACCCAGTCGTAGATTTTGTCTCCGCTGCCACTCCCTTTGTAAACAAGCGGAAGACTCGCGCCGAACACATGCGCAGCCACCCAGAACACTACCTGCCGGAACGGCCAGAGGGTGAAGGGATCCGGGATCTCAACGCCGGGAATGGGAAGACCTCCCGGCAGGAGTGCGGCGACGCAATAGAGGCCGAAGTAGATGAAGCAGAATCGGAACGCTATCCGCTTCGTCGCGCTCCACTCCTTTCCCGCAATTTCTGCGGGCGCACTCTCAAGTGCTGTGAGAACATTCATGGCGACCTCCAGCCGCAAACTGCCGCGGTGCAGGGAACTGGCAATTGCCTGAAAAGGGAATCAAGGGGCCCGCATTGTGGCCCGAATCGATGCCGAATTCTAGCACGCATCCAATCGTTTTTCGCCTTCGAAGGCCGCTCGAAAACAAGGTTGGCTAGAATAGGAATAGAGGATCTCATGCCCGCCTACGAATATCTTTGCGAAGAGTGTTCCTGTCACTTCGAAAAGCGTCAGAAGATGAGTGACGCTGCCGTCGAGCAGTGTCCTGAATGCGGAGGCCACGTCAAGCGCCTCATCAGCGGCGGAGCCGGCGCCATCACGAAAGGTGCAGCCCAGCAGGCCGCTCCCGCTCCATGCGGATCCGGCCAGTGCTGCGGCGGCGGCATGTGCGGCTTTACCGAGAACTAAGTGCGCCTAGTTCACAAACCTCTTCTTGACTTCGCTCGAGGTCAGTAGATAGGGAACGATCGCTCCGGCCCACAGTAAGTAGCGCACCAGCGTGATGTAACTGGCTGAAAGGTTCGCATCCGGGAACATCGAGTTCACCGCAGCGACCACCGCTACCCTGAACAAGACTGTGAGAGCTACATAGGCGACCATCAGATGCGGAAAAATCTTGTGCCTGGTATAGAACAGGAAATTCAGAGCCAACGCACTGACCACCAGGAATGCATTCATCCCAATTTCGAAATAAAGAAGATTCAATAATCCGGGATGGCTTTGCACATAATTCTGGAATCGTTCGCTGCTTAGCCTCGGCAGCTCGCTATTCACGATGGCCAGCACACGGATTACAGGCGACGCGATCAGGCTGATCGCCACCGCCCACAGCCACTTCGAAAACGATGCCTGACCGGGCGCCTTCACCGTGGTCTGTACACCCAGGGATGGCACGACAGTTTCGCCCGCCGCCGCCGGTGCCAGATTGCGGTTACCGCACATCATGCACGACGTCACACCATCCGGTATATGCAAACCGCACAGCCTGCACTGAGTCGCCATTGGAGCCCTCATCTTGTTTGGGAGTTTCGACGATCATCACTTCCGGGGTCGTTGCTGTCAATTAAACAAAGGTTTCTCATACGTGGTTACCTTCCGTTCACGCTCTGGATCGTGATCGAGCGTTGTGCGCCGTCGTAGTAACCATCGGAGTTCTAAGATCATCGTCCGCGCATTCTTTGCAAGGGTTGCGCAATACCATAAGTGCATGGGCGCACCGTCATCCGAGCCTTCCACCGGCAACCAGCCTCGGGGGATCCGCGTCCTCATTGCGGGAGGTGGCACTGGCGGCCACATCATACCCGCCCTTGCGGTAGCGCACGAATTGGTATCGAAGCACTCCGCTGAAGTTCTGTTTCTGGGAACATCGCGTGGCATGGAATCCCGCCTTGTGCCGGCGGCGGGCTTTCAACTCCGCCTCATTGAAGTCGGTCCGCTCAAGAACGTTTCGCTCGCCACCCGCCTGAACACGATGCTCGATTTGCCGCGCAGCCTTTTCGCGTGTCGCTATCTCATCCGCGAGTTCAATCCCGCAGTTGTTTTCGGTGTCGGTGGATACGCTTCTGGTCCCGGCATGGCCGCTGCCATTTCCCTTGGCGTTCCCACCATGGCCTTTGAGCCCAATGCCATGCCTGGCCTTGCAAATCGGCTCGTAGGCAAGCGCGTCCAGGCCGCTGCCGTGAATTTCCCGGCCGCTGCGGTCTACTTTCGCAATGCCGAAGTCACCGGCATTCCTGTCCGTCCGGAATTTTTCAAGCTGCCTCCAGCCACGGGCGACTCAGCACACCTTCTCGTGTTCGGCGGTTCTCAAGGTGCACGCCTATTCAACTCGACGCTGCCGGCCATCGCCCGCGCCCTGCTCGAAGCCGTTCCCCGACTCACCGTCCTTCACCAGGCTGGGGCGCGTCATGCCGAAATTACTGAAGCGGCTTACCGCGACAGCGGCGCCGATCCTGCCCGGTGGCAGGTGAGCGGATTCCTCGATGACATGCCGGCTCGATTCGCCCAGGCCAATCTCGTTATGGCGCGCAGTGGCGCCTCGACAGTGGCCGAACTCGCAGCAGCAGGAAAGCCGGCTCTCCTCGTTCCATTCGCCGCCGCAGCTGACGACCACCAGACGCGCAATGCCGAAGAGATGGTGCATGTCGGAGCCGCGATCATGCTCAAGGAAACCGACCTCGCCGACCACGACAAGGTACTCGACCATCTTGTCCAGTTGCTTACCTCTCCCGAGCGACTCGCCGCCATGTCTGCCGCGGCGCTTACCCAGGCCCATCCACAAGCCGCCGAGACCATTGCCAATCGACTCGTCTCTCTCACGAAATAAACGCGCAGAAGAAAAGCCCGGATGCCGACGCACCCGGGCTCTCGAGATCTGACTTTAGGCTGATTCCTTACCGGTGACCGCCACCGTGGCCGCCTCCACCGTGGAATCCGCCACCACCACCGCCGTGGAAGCCTCCCCCGCCGCCGTGGAATCCACCACCGCCACCGCCGTGGAAGCCGCCACCTACATGGCCGCCGCCATATCCGCCGTGGTACCCGCCGCCGGCACGCGGAGCAAATCCGCCGTGGTAGCCACCATATCCACCCCGATGTCCGCCATATCCGCCGCGATACCCGTATCCGCCACGGTAGCCATAGCCGCTGTGATAGTAGCCCCGTCCACCGTACCAGCCGCGTCCACCGTACCAGCCGTGGCCGTAGTAGCCGGCATGCCGCCAGCCCCAGCCATACCAGGGACCCGCACCCAGGAAGACGCCGCCCACAAACCAGTTAGGGCCGTAGTACCCGTAGGGAGCGCAAGCATAAGGATAATAAGGGTAATAACCCCAGTCGCACACCGGCGGACCGTAGTCAACGGGCGCCTCCACCACTGCCGGGCCGACTCCAATGCCGACCGAGACTTGCGCATTAGCCTTAGCCGCAAAAGGCAACGCCAGAATCAGTGCGAATAGGCCTAACTTTAAGCTCTTCATAACTTAACGTCCTCCCGTGCTGCCCGGCCTCATCTCGGGCTCAGGATCAATCCTTAGCAGTTTCACCGGCTGGACTTTCCTGCTCTTTACCGGCTGCTGTTCATTTGAACAATCAATTTGGGAATAAGTTGCGGTCGGGGTGAACTTTCCGAGCGTTGCCGAACAGCCCTTAAATCCGCGCTACCATGGCCTTTCATGTTGAAGCGGCTTCCCACTCTTGCAGTCGCAGGCCTCCTCGTCGCCGGCTCATTCGCCTCAGCCAGGGCGGCAGCTCAAACGACGCCCCAGTCTAAAACCTCATTCGACGTCGCCTCAATCCGTCCCGCGGTTATAGACCTGCCTGGGGGAGAAGGGAGTTCCCGCTCCCAGATTCAGACCGCCCCCGACGGTCTCATCTTGCGCAACATCGATCTCGACGAGATGATCGAGTGGGCATATACCCTGCAGCACAATCAGCTCGCAAATCCAGGCACACTGCACAACCATCGATATGACGTCCGCGCCCGGGCAGCTGGTTCCGTCAGCGAAAGGGATCTGCGCCTCATGCTCCAGGATCTTCTTGCCACGCGCTTCAATCTCAGCATCCATCGAGAGGAAAAGCGGGTTTCTGTGTACGAGCTGGTCGTTGCCAAGGGCGGCCCCCGATTGCCTCCCGACAAGAGCGACAAACTCCTCGCCTCTTATGCTCGGGAAACCTTCCCTCGCGTCGTGGACGGAAGCTTCGTCTTCACGAACACCTCCATGCCCGAGTTCGCTCAGCAGCTCACGGAACTGCGAGGCATCGACTTACCTGTTCGCGATCGCACGGGCATCCGCGGCATCTATGACATCACTCTCAAGTCTGCGGCTGCTGCAGTTCGTGATCCCAACGGCCCCTCCCTTTTCACGCTCATTCACGAGCAACTTGGCCTCAAGCTCGTCGCCGCCAAAGACACTATGGAAGTACTGGTCATCGATCACGCAGAAGAACCCTCCAACAATTAAGACCAGTCCAGAGGCTCTGGTTGACTGTCCATTTCCGAGCACATCAATCCGAACCCGAACACCGACCGCCTATGCGTCGCACCTCACCCACAATCGTTCCAGCCACTTAGCGGCGAGCGGCTTGGCCGGAGAACTGCTCGTTCTTACAATGCGTACTCTGCATAACGAGCAACGATCGGGCCTGCCCCAGGGCAAATCTCGGAGGTCAACCAATGAGCGTTCTTCTTCAGGACCTGCGGTTCGCGGTCCGGCAGATGGCTAAGCGGCCGGGCTTCACGGCCATCATCCTCCTCACCATGGCTTTGGGCATTGGCGCCAACGCTGCCATTTTCAGTCTGCTCGATGCAGTTCTGCTGCGTCCGCTTCCCTACAACAAGCCCGAGGGTCTCATCAAAGTCTGGACCCGCTTCACCGGAATCGGCGCGCCCAATGACCAGAACTGGCTTTCCGCACCAGAGTTTCGCGACCTCCAGCAACTCAATCACAGTTTTTCTGACCTCGCCGCTATGAGTGGAGGGTCCTTCAATCTTGGAATCAAGGGCAGTCCGCAGCGCGTCGTCGGAGCTGCCGTAACCCCGAATCTCTTCAGCATGCTTGGCGTTCAGCCGCAGTACGGCCGCAACTTCCTGCCCGAAGAAGCCCAGCCCGGACGCGATCACGAAGTTATCCTGAGTCACGCGATCTGGCGTCGCGTCTTCGCCGCAAATCCAGGCATCGTCGGCACCACGATCCGAATCGACGGCACCCCTTATTCCGTCGTCGGCATCATGCCCGATGGTTTCGCGTATCCCAGTGAGGCCGAAATCTGGGGACCCCTCGCCTTCGCTCCCGATGATCTCAGCGAAAACAACCGCGGCAGTCACGGCCTCGAAGTTCTCGGACGCATCAAGCCCGGCCTCTCGCTCGCCCAGGTGCAGTCCGACATGGATCGTGTCGCGCACACCATGATCGAACAGCATGCTTCCTATCCCTATAACAAATTCAATTTCGGAATCATCCTCCACCCGCTGCTCGAGGAGACAGTCGGAGACGTCAAGCCTTCGCTTATCGTTCTCATGGCAGCCGTGGGACTCGTTCTTCTCATCGCGTGCGCCAACATCGCCAACCTTATGCTCACGCGCTCCACTGAGCGCCAGCAGGAGATGGAAACGCGCCTCGCTCTCGGCGCAACAGGCAACCGTCTCGCGGGGCAACTGATAACCGAAAGCATCGCTCTCGCCCTCTCCGGAGGGCTCATCGGCCTTGCCATCACTCCGTTGATCCTTCGCGGACTCGTTTCTCTTGCTGCGAAGACTCTGCCGCGCGCGGTCCACACCTCAATCGATCTGCGGGCCCTTGCTCTCACCGCCGCCGTGTCCATCCTTACCGGAGTTCTATTCGGCCTTGCACCCGCCTTGCAGGCCAGCCGCAAGCGCAACTTCGACGTTCTTAAAAGCGGACGCAACACCGAAGGCAAACGTCCCAAGCGTCTGCGCGGTATGCTCGTCATTTGCGAAACCGCGTTCTCTCTGCTCCTCGTCGCGGGAGCAGGGCTTCTCATCCGCAGCTTCGCCCAGATCCTCAAAGTCGATCCCGGCTTTCGTCCCGATGGCGTGCTCACCATGCGCATCTCGTTGCCCGATGCCACCTACAGCAAGCCCGAACAGATTCGCGCCTTCTACTCAGGATTGCTCGATCGCGTCCAGCGGATCCCCGGTGTTCAAGACGCCGGAGCTGTCACCGGTTTGCCTCTGAGCGGCCAGGGAGGATCAGGCACAACCACCATCGATACTCAATTAGTTCCACTCGAGAACAGAACACCCGAAGCCGATCTGCGCACCGCAACGCCCGGCTACTTCAAGGCCATGAGCATTCCCCTCGTCCGCGGACGCTACTTCGAGCCTCGAGATACAGATGGCACTCCTAATGTAGCCATCGTCGACGAGAGCCTCGCCGAAACTTACTGGCCCGGACAGGATCCCATCGGCAAGCGTGTTCACTTCGGCGACCTCCAATCCAAGTCCCCCTGGCGGACAATCGTCGGCGTAGTCCGGCACGTCCACAATCGCACTCTCGAAGCCCGCTCCCGTGTCGAACTCTACGTTCCTGAAGACCAGGTGCCCTTCAACGGCATGACGCTCGCCATCCGTACCTCCGGCAATCCAATGAATCTCGTGCCGACCATCCAGCGCGAAGTCGCGTCCATAGACCCGGATCTCCCCATCTACCGTGTTCGCACCATGAACGAGGTCATGGGCGAGTCGCTACAACGCCGCCGCCTGGCTCTGACGTTGCTCGCGGGCTTTGCAGGACTCGCCCTTCTGCTCGCCGCCATCGGCATCTACGGCGTCACGTCCTATGGCGTTGCGCAGCGGAAGACCGAGATCGGTGTTCGCATGGCGCTCGGCGCAAATCGCAGCCAGGTGCTCGGCTTGATCATGCGCAGCGGAATGACCACCATCGCAATCGGACTCATCCTTGGAGTTGTGCTCTCTCTCGCGCTCACGCGCTTAATGAGTGGGCTGCTCTTCTCCGTCCATGCCTCCGATCCGCTCGCTTTGGCCGGAGCGGCTTTTGTTCTGGTACTCGCTGCGCTCGTGGCCATCTTCATTCCCGCTCGCCGCGCCACAAAGGTGAACCCCATGTCCGCCCTGCGATACGAGTGAAATTCGATTTGCGAGTGAGAGCACCTTGGAGCAGGTGCTCTCACTATTGGGGCAGCGAAGCGGAAGCGTGAGAAGTCTGCGCCACCGCCTTCTCTCCAGCGAACCGTGCCAGTTTCTCGCGCACCTCCGCTGCCTCGGCATCCCGATGCGTCACTACCAGAAAAGCCTCGTACCGCTGCATCACCGTGACAAACGTCGGATGATTCCACCCAAGCTGCGCCTCCATCTGTTCTGTGCCGCTCTTCATCAGCTTTGCTGCAGCGCGATGATTACCGTGCTTCCAGTCCGCATAGCCTTCGAGAAATTGAATGTAGGCAACCGGAAAGCTGTTCTCCGTATAGCTCGCCTCCGCAATCGTCATCGCCCGCTTCAACGGAGCCATTGCATCCCCGCACTCATCGGCCGCGCACCGCGCGAGTGCCAGATACGTCAGCGCGGTCATTTTCTGCTCGACGGTTGCGCCGCTCTCGCCCTTCTCTGGAACCAGCCTCTCCACTGCCAACTCCGCGTACGTCTCACCATCCGCCTTCTCGTGTTTCCCCAACGAAAGCATCGCCAGGTGCATCCAGCTCAGACCCACTCCCAGCGAGTCCTTCTGCTCCTGCCGCATCGACAGCGCTCTCCGCTCCAGTTCCTCGGCCTCGGCGTAACGCCCCATTTGCACGTACATCGTCCCCATGCAGTCCATCACGTTGGCCAGCGCGATCGGATCACCTGATTTCATCAATTCCAGCGCTTTTTGATATGCACGCTCCGCATCTCCAAACCGCGCCGCATCCTGGTCCAGCATGGCCAGCTTCCACCACGCCGCGCCATTATTCCGTTCCGGCGCTTGCTGGACGACCTGTTCGTGTACAGGAATTTCGTTTGCACCCGGGCCGGCACTCGTATCCTGACTTCTCGCTGCGCCGCAGATGGCTGCCAATCCAATCACCGTCACTCCCAGCAAAACTCTGGCTCTCTTCATCGACCGGCGCCTCCTTGCGCCAGTCGAGAGTACGAAAGCATCTGCCTCTGCGCCCCGTCAAAGTGTCGAATAGGAATTCGCTGGGTCGAATCGTACATACCACGGGTTGAATCGTAATGCCATCCGCATTCCGAATCGAACGCTCGATACGCCAACCGCGGAATGGTCTATAAAGAATCAGGCACCGTGCAATCATCTCTATCCAATTCGACGAATTCCTGGTGGTTCCCTCAACGCCTCACCCTGCGCGCCTATTTCGAACAACTCCCGATCTCCTTCGCGTTTTGGACGGTTGTCGTAGGACTGCAAGGCGCCCAGGTTCTCGTCAGCGATGCATCTCGCGGCTACGTTCTTCCCTTACCGCATTACTTCATCTGGGCAGCACTCGACTGGTATCCGTGGGCGCTCTTCGCTCCGCTCGTACTGTCGCTCGCCCTTCGCTACCCGTTTGCGCGATCCAACTGGCCCGCGCGTGTTTTGTATCCGCACGCCATAGCGTGCATCGCATGCATCGGCATTCAGGCCATCCTGCGCGGAACAGGCGCATACTTCTATGCCGCCCTCTTCGAAAATCGTGCCACCTGGGCATCCCTTGTAGAGGAAGCTCTCGTGCGCGGTTTTTTGGGAGTGCTCGCCTATTGGATCATCGTGAGTATCGCGGCTTTTCTCCATCTCCAGCAGGAAATTCGCCAGCGCGAAATCGATCACGCGCAACTTCAAGTTCGCCTCGCCTCCGCCGAACTCGAAACCCTGCGCATGCAGATCCAGCCCCACTTCCTCTTCAACACGCTTCAGGCCGCCATCACACTTGTTCAGGAAGATCCCCGCGCCGCCGAAGATGTCCTCCTCCGCCTCAGCCAGCTCCTCCGCATCTCGCTCGATCAGATGGGCAAGAACGAAATCCCGCTCTCGCGCGAACTCGAGTTTCTCGATCTCTACGTTGGCATCCAGAAGCAGCGTTTTGGCGATCGCCTCTCTTTTGCCCTCCACGCCGACCCCGCGGTCCTGGATCAGCTCGTGCCTCCGCTTCTTCTCCAGCCTCTCGTCGAAAACGCCATTCGCCATGGCATCGGCAAGCACAAAGGTTCCGACCTCATCGAAGTCTTCGCCCGGCTTGCTAACCACGGCATCGAGATCGAGGTCTGGAATACCAACAGCACCATCGACGAGAACACCGACGAGCTGATGCTCCGGGGTGTCGGCATTCGCAACACAAAAGCGCGTCTCGAGCAGCTCTACGGCCCGCAGGCATCGCTCCTGCTTCGTTCTCTCGGAACCCGCGGAGTGGTCGCCCTTATCTTCATCCCGCTGCTTCACCTGCCTCAGCCGCGACAGTCAGCAGCCGTCGGTGCCTCCTCATGACTCTGCGTGCCCTTGTGGTCGATGACGAACCTCTGGCCCGCAAAGCTCTCCTTCGCTTGCTCAAGAACGAGTCCGACATCAACGTCATCGGACAATGTGGCGATGGTGAGGCCGCTGTAGAGACCATCCGGCGTACCAGTCCTGATCTCGTTTTCCTCGACGTTCAGATGCCCGAAATGGATGGCTTCCGCGTCGTTGAAACCATCGGCGCCGACCAGATGCCCGTCACCATCTTCGTTACCGCTTACGACAGGTACGCGCTTGAAGCCTTCGACGCCAACGCTGTCGACTACCTCCTCAAACCCTTCGCGCCCGATCGCCTCGCCCGGGCACTGCGCCGCGCGCGCGATCGCTGTCTCGGCCGTCAGGACAAAGAGGCTGCCCAGCGCCTGTTCTCGCTTCTCGACCGAACTCGATCTCAAACTGACTACGCACAGCGGCTCGCGGTGTCTGTGCGCGGACGCATCCTCTTCGTTGCCGTCGCCGATATCGACTGGATCAGCGCCGAAGGCAACTATGCCACCCTCCACGCTTCTCGCAAGACCTACGACGTGCGCGAGACCATGCAGGCCCTTATGGAGAAACTCGATCCACGCGAATTTGTGCGCATCCACCGCTCCACCATCGTCAACGTGCACCGCATCCGCGAAATCCGCCCCTGGTTTCAGGGTAGCCACATCGTTCTTCTGCAAAGCGGTGAAGAGCTGCGCATGTCACGCTACCAGCACGAGGCCGTAGAGCGACTTCTGGGCAATCGCGCCTGATCCCTCAGCAAGAAAGAACGGCCTCCCCGTGAGGAGAGGCCGTGAGGCAAGTGGGACAGATGAACCAGCGAACTATATCTAGCGAACTCTATCTATAACCATTCCTATTGCGGGTGCGCCCGGTCCCTCGCCTTTGGGACCGGGACCAATTCTTACTTAAATCCCCGCCGGGTGCCCCATGTCTCCTTTTTTTGGAGACATGGGATGCGAGCAAGCTTACCGGCGCCAGCGGTCATGGTTGCGATCCCGGTGCTCATCGCGATCGAACCGGCGATGATCGTCGCGGTCGTAGAACCTGCGGTCATGATCGCGATCAAACCGGCGATAGTCATCCCGATCGTAATGACGATATGCGCCGCGATCGTAGTAGCTGTAGCTCACGCCACCCACGTAGTTCCAATATCCAGGCACCCAGTAGCCGCCGTCATAGTAGCCATTCACCCACGCATATCCCGGACCGGGGCACGGAGGAATGTAAGCAGGGTTGCCCACACCCACAGTAACTCTCCATTGAGCTGCATCAGCCTTTGTGGTCCCAAGCGTCAAACCGCCGGCCAGAACTGCTGCTCCAAGCACCCATTTACCAATATTTTTCATAAATACCTCCGTCCCTCGGGACTTTAACCGAACCGGCTTGACCAGCTTTGGAAGCTTGGCTCTTGCTGCTTCCTGCTGCGCCGTTCATGTCGAATACAAACACGCTTCTCGCTCAGTGTTGCGGTTTCGCGCGCGAAATAAATAGCTGAATCCTTTGGCACTTTCGTGTGTCAAATAGCGCGTCGATCTTAAGTTGGAGTTAAGCTTTCGCAACCGCATCAGCCCGTCAATCGGTGGTCATTTTGTCGAAAGTAAAAACAAAATCAGGAGTGTCCATGCACATCGTTCGCAAACAAGATCTGCCGCTCATCGGAAGCTCATACAACTTCGTTGGCGCCGACAATGCCGACGTCGCAGTCTCCATCTTTCTGGTTGAAGCCAAACCAGGCCGCGGCGCTCCTCTACACACTCACCACTACGACGAGGTCGCAATCCTGCAGGAAGGCAGCTCACGCTTCGTCGCCGGAGATGAAACTCGCGACACGCAACCCGGCGACATTCTCGTCATCAAAGCCGGAACGCCACACGGCTTCGTGAATACCGGAACCGGCATTCTCAAGCAGACTGACATTCATCTCAGTCCGCGTTTCAAACAAACAAATCTTGCGCCCACGCAGATTTCTCGGGCAGCCGGCCTGCCCGAGTAGCTCTCGCGAGTCTTGGTCAGTCAGCGGTCACTGCACCGCTTCGATCGCCACCTGCACATCCATATGTTTGCCGTCCGGCATGTCCAGCGCTCCCAGACTTACAGGCTTCGTCGAATTCACCCCCGACTGCGCCTCCAGTACCGACTGATCCACGATCGGATCCTGGATGCCCACATTCGACTTCTGTTCAGATACGTTCGTCGCTTCGATCTTCGAAGTCAGCCGCATTCCATCGCCGTATCCCTCGATCGTCGCCTCCACACTCAGCCCGATATCCTGGTACTGGAACTGCGTATTGGCCGACTCTCCACCACTCTCTTTGTACGATCCCGTCATGATCGGCACGCGCGTACCTTGCTTCGTGATTCCTCTCCTGCCCGGAGAAACGAGCATCGCAAGATGCCTCGGCGCGCCATTCCCATCGCTGATCGTGTACGTCACGCGATAAACCTTCTGCGGCTTGTCGAGATCCGTCAGCATTTTCTGCGCTTGCGCCAGCTCTTCCGCACTGCCGCTGACCATCAGAGCATTCTCCGTCGCCGCAAAATAGATCTTTGCTGCGGGCAAAAGGTTCCGCATCGCAGTCGTGATATCACTGGCGGCTTTCTGGCTCGATGCATTCCTGAGGTAAAACGACTGGTAGCTGTTCTGTCTTTCCGGTCCTTGCGCGGTTGCCCCCGCCGCACACATCGTGATCACAAAAGCCGCACCCACTGCCAGTCGGACACACTTCTCCTTCATCGCAAGCCTCTCCTTTTCAAGTGTTTTCGTGGATTTATCCGTGCGCCGGATTCCCGCGGATCCACATCTACATACACTGGACGCGGTCCAGCTTCAGCCGCTCAAATTTTTCGAAACTGCCACAATACGCTCATGTTGCATCGAACCCTGAAGCACGATAATGACGGCAGAGCCGTCCAATTATTTAGTCAATGTATCTTCGGGCAGCCAGTGCGATCCTGATGGGCCTCATGCCGCTCCTTGGCATGGAGAGTGCCGACCACGCTCAACAGACCGACCCCTATGCTGTCATCCGCGATCTCGATGCCGCAAACATCTCCCGGCACAATAATCTCCTCGAGTACTCCAACATCGAGCACTACGCGGTCTATCGCGGCAAAGACCAGACCCAACCGACCGCCGAGATGACCGTCCGGGTCACATACAAAAAAGGGGTAGGGAAGAACTATTCAATCCTCAAGCAGTCCGGCTCCGGCGTGATCTTGAAGTACGGCCTCCATCCGCTCCTCGAAAACGAAAAGGCCATCAACGATCCGTCCCGCGTTGCGCAGTCCTGGTTCAACACGACGAACTATGACATGCGGCTAAGACCCGGCGTCACGCGCGTCATCGATGGCCACACCTGTCTTGCCGTGGCCATCTCTCCGCGACACAAAGCGCCCAACCTGGTCGAGGGCGTGCTCTGGGTTGATGCCCACGACCACACCCTCGTCGAGGTCGATGGCGTCGCATCGAAGAAACCTTCTGTCTTTGCAGGTACCACGAAGATGACGCGTCGTTACGTCAAGATGACGGGCTACGCGATGGCCACCCACGCCCACGCCGAATCCTCAAGCTTCCTCTTCGGACGTACCGCCGTCACCATCGACTACAGCGATTATCAGTTCCAAGTTCGAAGCCAGCGCTAGTCTCCTCACAGTCGGCTGGCGAGAAACTTGCCGCGTCCCGCATCGCTGCATTACCCATCGCGCCAAAACTCTTCCTCAATGGGTGAAGTGTCAGTACCCCAGCCCTCGAGCCACACTCCGAATCCGCTCCGCGCTTTCCTGCAGCCCGGTCTCCTCATCCACCGTCATCGGAATCGGCAGCGGCGCTTCCATGCCGTTGCGCCCCACGATCCGCGGCAGGCTAAGACACACATCCTCTATGCCCCTGAAGTGGCAAAGCTGTCCGCTGACGGCCAGCACCCGCCTCTCGTTGTGCAAAATAGCTTCGAGGATGTTACACACCGCCAGCCCCACCGCGTAGTTTGTCGCGCCTTTACCCTGGATAACCTGGTATGCAGCTTCCTTCACATTCTTTACGATCGCGTCTTTATCAGCCCCGGTAAGCTTTCCATGCCCCGGAACGCTCCACTGGCTCAGCGGGATCGAACCGATCGTCGCGCTCGCCCACAGCGGGATCTCCGAGTCGCCATGCTCCCCTGCAATATATGCATGCACATTCTGGACTGCGACGTTGCAATGCTTCGCCACCAGATAGCGGAAGCGCGAGCTGTCGAGCACCGTCCCCGATCCAATCACACTCTGCCAGGGCAGCCCCGTCAGCTTCAGCGCAATCTCCGTGACCACATCAACGGGGTTGGTGACCATCAGTAGCAGAGCATCCGGTGCAACGCGCATCACGTCCGGCAGCAGCTTCTTGCAAATGGCGGCATTCGCCTCCGCCAGGTCCATGCGCGTCTGTCCCGGCTTCTGCTTCGCGCCCGCGGTCATCACCACCACGTCTGAGCCGCGCAGTACCTCCACGTCATCGGAGCCCTCAACCTGTGCCTGCGGCAAGAACAGCAGTCCATGGTTAAGGTCCAGAACCTCCGCGTCCACCTTCGTACGCGCAATATCGAACAGGCCAATCTCGCGAGCCACTCCGCGAATCAGCGCTGCATACGCAATCGTCGCGCCGACGCTCCCCGCGCCAATGATTCCAATCTTCGCCATTCGTCCCTCGCCCGACCTGCGAGATATAAAGACTTTTTCTGTGAGTCTTGCGTTGCCGCTTGGGTGGGAAACGAAGAACCTATGCCGCCCACTCTCCGCCTCGCATCAACGGCTCCGCTGTTCCCGTCGCGGTCACTCCATCGATGTCGAGCTTGTTCGATCCGATCATCCAGTCCACATGGATCAGGCTGTCATTCGCGCCCTTCGAGGCAAGCTCATCCTTGCTCAGCTTGTCTCCATCCTTTACGCACGAGGAGTACGCCTGTCCCAGCGCGATGTGTGAAGCGGCATTTTCGTCAAACAGCGTATTCAGAAAAACCATCCCGCTCGCCGCAATCGGAGACGATGCGGGCACCAATGCTACCTCGCCTAGTCTCCGCGCGCCGTCATCCGTATCAATCAGCTTTCGCAGCACCTCTTCGCCTCGGCTCGCATGAGCCTCAACAATGCGGCCCTTCTCAAACCGCACCTGTATCCCTTCGATCATCGTCCCCTGATGCGATAACGGCTTCGTCGCCGTCACCGTACCGTCGGCGCGATCTTTGTGCGGCATGCTGAACACTTCTTCTGTCGGCATGTTCGGGATGCAATAGATTCCATTCCCCGCCGTCGTTCCTCCGCCCATCCACACGTGATCGTCTGCAAGCCCCAGCGTGAAATCCGTTCCCGGTCCGCGATACTTCAATGCCGCATACCGCTTCTCATTCAGATACGCCGCGCGCTTCTGCAATCCTGCATCATGATGCTTCCAGTCGCTCACCGGGTCTTCGACATTGATCCGCGTCGTCCTGAAGATCGCGTCCCAAAGCTTTTCCAGCGCGACCTGCGGCTTATCATTCGGAAACAACTGCGCTGCCCAGGCCGGCGTCGCGCTCGACACGATCGTCCAGTTAATCTCATGGCGCGTGATCAGCTCCAGTGCCGGCCGGTACGCCGCCGAAACTGCGCGATTCGCTCGTCCAACCTTGTCCGGATCCTCGTTCGATAGCAGCGAAGGATTTCCGCCGGCAATCGCCAGCCGCGCCGCGCCGCTCTTGAAGGCCTCTCCCATTCCGTCGTACAGCCACTTCGGCGCTTTGTCGAAGGCGGCGTCCGGCGCAAAGTGATACCGCATCAGAGACGCATCATCATCCACATAGAGCGTCGTCACCAGGTGCGCGCCGGCGCGGTATGCCTGCTCTGTGATTCGTCGCGCCAGCGGAACGGCATCCAGCGAAGCTGTCATTACGAGCTCCTGGCCTTCCTTCAGTCCAAGCCCAACCTTTACCGCTACCTCGGCCAGCAAGTCGAGCTTCTGTTCGTGCGTTCGTTCCACCGCAGTTGTCGCCGATGCCATCAATAAACCTCCACCGAATCTGTTCGTCTCCGCCTTTGCGCGTTGTTCTATTCTAGGTCGTCAACCCGAAACTATCGAACCTTCCGGACGGTCTCCGGACCGAAACGCGTCCCACGTCTATTTAGCAAAGAAGAACGGCCAAAGCCTAATCACTTCAGCCGTCCCCTGTTGCTCGCTTCGGGCTCGCGCTACTGCCCATCGACAAGTTTCATCATCAGATAGGTGTACTCCTCAGCCTCGGTCCGCGCTGCCTGCCGATTATCTGCGCCGGCTCCATGTCCGCCTTCCGTGATCTCGTCGTAGTAGAAGGGCAAATGGAACTCCTGCATCTTGGCGGCAAACTTTCGCGCATGCACCGGCCCCACGCGATCATCCGCCGTGGTCGTGAAAATCAGCGGCTCCGGATACTTCCCGTCCGGCTTCAGCTGGTTGTACGGTGAAATCGATGCCAGGAACTCCCGCTCCTCCGGAACGCTCACTGAACCGTACTCGCCAACCCATGACGCTCCCGCCGACATGTGCTCATATCCAAGCATATCCAGCAGTGGCACCTGGATCACCACCGCCTTCCACATCTCCGGATGCTGTTCGAACTCCACGCCCATCAGCAGGCCGCCATTCGAGCCGCCTTCGATTCCCAGGTGCTCGCTTGACGTGAATTTTCTCGCCACCAGGTCCTGCGCCACTGCGTAGAAGTCATCGTAGATTCGCTGCCGGTGCGTTTTCAGCCCTTGCTCGTGCCATGCCGGCCCGAACTCGCCTCCGCCGCGAATGTTGGCCAGCACGAAACTGTACCCACGTTCCAGCCACAGCTTGCCCATCACCGCGCTATACGCAGGCGTGTTCGAAACCAGGAAGCCTCCGTAAGCCGTCAGCAGCGTCGGAGTGCTTCCGTCCTTCGGCATGTCTTTGCGATGCACGATGAAATACGGCACCTTCGTCCCATCCTTCGATATCGCCTCCATTTGTTCCACCACATCTCGCGATCCATCAAAGAGAGCCCTCTGCGTCTTTCCCGGTTTCAGCGAACCAGCGGCGGCATCTCCCAGCGATACGCTCGAGGGCGTCAAAAATCCCGTTTGCGCCAGGAAGAACTTGTCATTCATTAGATCGGTGGTGGCAATTCCCACCGTCAGGTTGTCAGGAACCGGCAGCTTCACGTGCGACCACTTCCCGGCTTTGCTCCGCGAGTAGATGTAAGCGCGCCCCTGCACGTTCTCCAGCGTTGTCAACACCACATGATTCTTCGTTGTTGAAACTCCCTGCGCAAACTCCTTCGCTGTCGGTTCGAACAAGATGGTGGGCTTCAGGTGCGCCGGATCAGCGGTGGCTGCCTTCACATCCACCGACACCACCGATCCTTCCGCGATGGATCCCGTTCCACCCTCTGGCGTCCACTTTTCATCCAGAGCGATGATCAGCTGATTGTCGTACAGTCTCTCGATCCTCGATTTCAGAGGCAGTCCCAGCCTTTTCGGCCCGCTCGCCAGCAGCAGGTAGTGCTCCGTCTCAAAAGTCGTCGTGCTTCTGTGAACCATTGCCACACGGTGCCCTTGTCCGTCTACGAGCACCTCGGGATCATCGCCGTACCCGTTATCTTTCGTGCTGCCGCGATACACCTCCACCGAACTCTCCAGCGGGGTTCCGCGCTTCCACTTCCTTACAGTAATCGGATATCCGGCCTCGCTCATCGTGCCCGGACCCCACTCGCGAGCAATGAGCAGCGTGTCCTTGTCCTGCCACTCCACGCGCTGCTTTCCGCGCGGCAGCACAAACCCGCCCTCGACGAACTTCCCGCTCTTCAGATCGAATTCACGCAGGGTAATCGCATCCTCGCCGCCCACTGACAGAGCAACCATGCAATACTCTCGCTCCGGCTCCATGCAGGTCAGCCCTTTGCCCACCCAGCTCTTCTGATCCTGCTTGCCGAGAGCGTCGTAATCGATCACTGTCTCCCACTTGGGATCGGTCGAAAGATAGCCCTCCAGCGTCGTCCGCCGCACGATTCCGCGCACGTGATCCTTGTCCCGCCACGTGTTGTATACCATCCCATTGCGAAACTGCGGGAAGGGAAGTTTGTCCGGCGAGTCCAGCACCTTGAGCGCATCTTCTCGCAGTTCTTCGAATGACTTGTGTTTTTCCAGAACAGCCGCTGTGCGTGCATTTTCCGCCTTGACCCACGCCATCGGCTTCTCGCCATGAATCTCCTCAAGCCACGTGTATTTGTCCGGCTCTTCCGACGGTCCCTGTGCCAACCCGGTCCCCGTAACCATCAGAGCCGCCGCAAGAATACCTCTGGTCCAACGCATCTTTCGCCCTCCTCAAAAGCTCGCGATCGCCGCCGAGCCCGTGCCTGTCTGTTCTTCATTTGGAATCAGTTTTCAGGCAGGAATTACTTTGATCGCTATATTACTTGACCCGTGCGTGCTCCTCTCAAGCGCGTGCTCTAGTAAGAGCGGGTGCCCTATCCCAACGTCGCCTTGGGCGGATAGTCCCTTTCAATCCCGCGTTTTTTGCTAACCTAACGTTTTTGCTAACCTAAATAGATACACACGGGTGCCCCATCCAAGCTCTGCTTGGGTGGGAAGATAATCCCCATCTCACATCGGAGCCCGAACATCTCCATCTCATCCGCCGCCGCATCGCACCTGCTCGCGCAGCCCTTCCCCGCCGAATTCACTCCCGGGGCCCGCTCAGCCGTCTTCACCTGTCTGCGCATTCAGCCCGACGAAAAGGTCACGCTCATCACCGATCGCGTTACCGAACCCATCGCTGCCTCCATCGCTGCTCAATTGAAAGAGCGCGGCTGCCCCTTCAACGCCTTCATCCTCGAAGAACTCGCGCCGCGTCCACTCGCCGACATGCCCTCCGCAGTGCTCGACGATTTGGAAACCTCCGCCGTCTCCATCTTCGCCGTGCAGGTACAGCCCAACGAACTGCGCTCGCGTATGCAAATGACCGACGTGGTTAACCGCCGCCGCATGCGCCACGCCCACATGGTCAACATCACGCCCGAAATCATGTGCGATGGCATGCGTGCCGACTATGACGCTGTCGACCGCCTCTCACAGCAGGTCCTCGACCGCGTTCGTCGCGCCGTCCGCATCCGCGCCACCACCGCTGCAGGAACCAGCATCGTCTCCGACATGAACCCTGGCTATAAGTGGTTCAAGACTTCCGGCATCATCTCACCTGAGAAGTGGGGCAATCTTCCGGGGGGCGAATGTTTCACCTCGCCCGGAGAGGTCAACGGCACCTTCGTGGTGGATGGAGTTGTCGGAGACTGGCTCTGCGCCCGCTACGGCCTGCTCGAATCCACTCCACTCACCATCAAGATCGCGAAGAATCGCATTGTCTCCTGCTCCAGCGCAAACAAGCAGCTCGAACAGAACTTCTGGGCCTACACCCACACAGACGAAAACTCCGACCGCGTTGGCGAGTTCGCCATCGGCACCAACATCGGGGTATCCCGCGTCATCGGCAACATCCTCCAGGACGAAAAATTCCCCGGCATCCACATCGCTTTCGGAAATCCCTACGGTGAACACACCGGCGCACCCTGGCGCTCCGGCACTCACATTGATGTCGTCGGTCTCGGCTTCAACATCTGGCTCGATTACGAGAGCGGCGAAGAACAGATCATGCAAGACGGCCGCTTCCTCATCACCGCTTAAGGAATATTCCAAAGGGGGCTGGTCCTAAGGGCCTTCTCTGTAGATCGAGCCAGAAGCTGTAGGCCTCGGCCTCCGAACATTACCGCTTCACGCCCTTAGCCGCCAGCTTCTCCGCTACGCTCAGCGCATCCGCAGCGTTCACCCTTACGTCTGGTTCTACCCCGACCACATCCCAGTCGGGCTGTCCATACGGATTCGTGATCTTCGCCTCCGGGATCCCCACTCCGAAGTGCTCGTCAACGCGGTGGAACGTGCCCACGTGAGCGCCACCGCCTGTCATCTCGCCGACCACCGTCGCCCTTTTCAGCATTTTCAGGTTATAGGTGAACTGCTCCGCACCCGACAACGTGCGCGAGGAAGTAAGGATGTAAACAGGCTTGTTCGCCAGCTTGCTGCCTGCTGCGGGCTTCAACGTGGTCGCGCTCTGCGCCTCTCGCGGGTTGTACCACGACACCGTTCGGTCGAACAGCGGTGACGCAACGTCGGCTACGGTCTCCGGAAATCCCCCCGTATTGTCCCGCAGATCAAGAATCATTGCCTTCGTTTCGCCGATCTTCGCCATAGCCTTGTGCAGCATCTCTCCGCAGATGTCCAGTTCCGGAAATGAGTTGAACTTCAGATACCCGACTTGCCCCGGCAGAACCTCCGCTTTCTCCACCGAGCAGTTCTCACGAATCATCATCGCCTTGTAACGCTCAATCATCGCAGCCGACGGCGGTGCTGCGGTCGCATTCCTGCTGTACGCAACATTCAAGTGCAGATCTCCCGTCGCATTCCGCACATCCGCTGTCAATCGTTCTGCCAGCATCCGGCCATCAACGACATCCTTATATGATCCCTGCTTTTGCAGCGTTCGCAATCGCTCGATCGCCGCCTCGGCCTTTTGCTTGTCGAAGTAGTGCGCTGCCAAATTCTCAGCAACACCTTGCACCACTTGGTTCTTTTCCTGTGCTGTCAGCCGTCTCTCAGAACTCGCCTCGGAACTAGACGCGGAACCTGAGTTCGCCTGCGGCTGCGAAGATCCGCCATTGACGGTTGAAGAATCGCCGTCACCATGGGTGCCGGTACTTGTCGGTGCGGACATAACCTGATTCAGTCGCTCCAGCACAGCTTCTACTGGCGACAATGCTCCGCCTGCATTTGCGAACCGATGAGGCGCAGGAAGCCGCATTACCAGTCCGAACGCAACGAGTGCCGTAACTGAGAATATGCAGGCCGCCACAACCGAGCCTCGCCTCAGCGGCTCGTGGCTCAGTGTCTGAAATGAAGGCAGCCTGCTCATATCGCTTGCAACCGGATGAGCACTCGTCTCCGCATAGGAGTTTTGCAACGCTATGGGAAGGCCGGCCAGAGCGTCGGCAATCAGGTCGAACCACAAACGGCCGCTCTGTAATAAGCCGCATTCATCCCGAATCCGATCCCGATAAAGCTCCATTGCCTCTTCCTGGTACTTCCGTCGGAATGCAGCAGGGTATAGCCGAACAAGTAAGGCGAATATTCTCTCAGACATATTCCCCCCTCAGAATCTTCTTGGCCCGCGCCACACGCAGTAGATCTGCAAGCCTCTCCGCCTCCGCGTGCGCTAGCCTTCGTCCTGACGAAGTCAGCCGGTAATACCGTCGCCGCTCAGCATCGCTCTCCGCGCCGGATTTGCGGTCTGTCTCTTCAATCAGCCCCTCTTCCTCGAGTCCTTGAATGGAGCTGTACAGCGTGCCGGGTCCAAGCCTCATACGTCCGTTTGTTTGCTGCTCAACCTGTCGCATGATTGCGTAGCCATGCAAATCTTCGTCCGCAAGTGAGAGCAGAATCTGAAACGCCGCCGCTGGTAGTGGATCGAGTTTCCGTTTTGGCATAGTCGATAATCGATATATCGATTAATGAATGTACCGCCGGTCAGTATCCCTGTCAAGAGTGTTGTGTGGATCTCTCGCGGTCTGGAGAGACGCCGCGCCCTCATCTCGGTTGCATCCCGCCCCTTGTTGGTACGGGTAATATTGCCCGCTCCGTCCGTTTCTGCAATGCTGATCCCATCCCGAAAGGACCCGCATGAACCTCCTCCGAAGACTCGCCACTGTCCTCATCCTCCTCGGCGCCCTCGCGGCCGGTGCCCTCCGATCCATCGCGGAACCCGCCCTCTGGGTCGCCAAGGGTCCGCACGCCACCGTATATCTCTTCGGCACGATTCATGCACTCGACAAGAATCACCCCTGGCATTCCGCCAAGATCGATGCCGCCATCCAGCAGAGCCAGTCACTCTGGCTGGAGGTCCCCAATGTGGACGACCCCGCCTCCATGCAACCGCTCATCATGCAGCTCGGTCTGGATATGACTCATCCGCTTTCATCGAAGCTCACACCGGAGCAAATGGCCAAACTGAATAAGGCCGCAGCCGGCCTTCCGGGCGGCTCCGGCATGCTCGACATGATGAAGCCCTGGCTGGCAGGCATGATGCTTAGCCTCGCTCCCGTCATGCAGGCGGGCTACGACCCTAATACCGGCGTCGAACTCCAGCTCAAGCCCGAATTCACCAAAGCCGACAAGCCCGTGAAGGGCTTCGAGACTATGGAACAGCAGATCCACTACTTCGCCGACATGAGCGACAAGGCGCAGCTCGATTTCCTCGTCTCCGAACTCGATGACGCCGATTCCGCCGTGGACAAATTCAAGGAACTCGTCGCGGCCTGGTACTCAGGCGACATCGCCAAGCTTGATGCGCTTAATAACGCCGACTTCCGTGACAAATACCCCGATCTCTTCCAACTCCTCGTCGTCAAGCGCAACCAGAACTTCGTCACGCAGATTCAGGATCTTCTCAAGGGCGACAAAGTCACCTTTGTAGCGGTGGGAGCCGGCCACCTCGTCGGCAAAGATGGCGTTCCCGCAATGCTCACGGCGCAGGGTTACAAAGTTACCCGCGAATAACGGCCGCGCTTGGCGTCAGTCCACCGTTCACGAGACCACATCACAGCTCGAGGCAGAAAGAACTATGTTCACGCTCGACGGAATTCGCCAATTCCATCAATGGACTCACGCCAGCCTCACTCTCCTTCTCGAGCACCTATCTACGCTTCCGCCCGCGCCCTGCACAAGAGAACTGCCGGCCTTCGGCTTGAACACCATCCAGAAACAGGTCATCCATATCTTCAACTGCGAAGGCTTCTGGATCAGCATCCTTCAAGGACTCGACTACGTCGAACGGAATCCCACTGACTTCCCCGCGATCGCTGACGCCATTCCCTTCCAGAAGGAAATCAGCGATCGAACGCAGCAGTATCTGGCGAATCTAAGTGACCAGCAATTGAATACCGACACAGAACTCAACTTCTCAGATGGGGACCGCGCTGTCCGCACTCCCGCACTGATCCTCCACCACGTCTTCACGCATGCCTTCCACCACAAAGGCCAGATCGTTGCCATGTGCCGCGAACTCGGCGATCCCGCCCCCGACACTGATCTCAACCAGTTCCACTAAGCGCAATTGTCTAGGGCGTGTCTCGCCCTGACTGGGCAATCATCAACGTGTATCCATCGGGGTCCTCCAGCCGGAACTCTCCTTCCGGCAAATAGTCCGGATACGAGATGTCGCTCGCTCTGAAACCCTTCGCCAGCAGTCCTTCCCGCAACCCTTTCAGGTCTCGTGCGTAGAGATAGAACAGGACCGTTTTGTTCCCGTTCGCAGTCGCTCCTCGAACGTCGTTAGAGACGAGCATCAGGTTGGCTCCGGTCTTCCAATTAGGCGCCTTCGGCTGATACAGCCATGCCCAATGGTGTGGCTGCTCTCGAGGAACAGCATTCCCGATTTCAAACCCAAGATGCCGATAGAACTTCGCTGAAACCATCACGTCCGCAACGCGAACCATTGCCACAACACTGCTCACGGGCGCTGAGCCCATATTCGTAGCGTCTCCCATCGTGCCTCCTTCATCGCCCGCCAGTTTCCCTCAGATCCGTCAGCCCATATCCGCTCGTATGAACTTCAGGAACTCTTTCAGCACCTGCTCCGGCAAGTCTGATCTCTTCTTCGCTGCCATGAGTTCATGCCCCGCGCCCGCCACCATCATCAGCTCCGTCCTGGCGGGAATCATCTTCAGCGCCGCCTGCAACTCCTCGCGTGTCCCAAACCCGTCTCGCTCCCCACTCACAAACAGCGAAGGTGTTCGCAGAGAAGGGAAGTGATCGGTCCTCATCACTGTCGGCTTCTCCGGTGGATGTAGCGGATAGGAGAGCAACAACAGCGCCTCCGCAACTTCCGGCTCTGCAGCGGCCAGCATTGAGGCCTGTCGCCCACCATACGAGTGTCCTCCAAGGAAAACCCTCCCCGACGTCTCTCGCCGCAATGCCGCTGCCGCGGCCCGCAATCCCGCCTGGTCACGCTCCCCGCTTCCTCGCATTGGAGGCCCGAACGGCCTCGCCTGCCTGAAGGGCAGATCACATCGCAGGACGGTTATTCCGGCTTCGCAAAACGCCTCAGCCATCGTCGTCAGCAGCGCCGAACGGCAATTCCCTCCCGCGCCGTGCGTCAACACCAGTCCATCCGCATTTCCGCGTTCTGCCCGATGTAGAAATCCTCGAACCGCGGCTCCCGCAACAGAATCATCTTCGAACTCTACGCCGTTCATCGCCACCACCGTCCGACTGCCAGCAAATCCAATTGTGCTTCTCGCCTCGGGAACCATCGCTCACAACATTAACCGAGCACGCTGTGTGTCCAGATTCGCATCTAATCTCGGATTAGGACCAAGGTCTCCACTATTGCCGAAGAACTCTCAACCGAGTTTTGTCCCATCGAGTCCTGGAGGCAACTCCGCTAGTAGACTATTACTCACTGATGACGGCAGAGCCCTGCCAAACAGCGGCGCGAAAGAGTCCCACGATGTGTAGAATGGGTCCCCAGTCGACCTCCGCGCTGGCGCACAGGCGCGAAGTGGAGGAGGCACTGAACCTGACTATTCGAATAATTATTGCTCAATGGCGGCTTAAAACGGCATCCAGAGCATTTGAACTTTGCCAACACCTTGGTTCGACAACATTCGATCAGGAGATTTGAAATGTTCACCAGACTTATTATCGGACTCACTTTCTGCGTTGTTTCGATTTCGTGCGCTGCCCAGGTAGCCCCTGCAGCTGGGACGACCCATGCACCTCTTTCGGGATCGGTGGGATTTGGAATGGACTATATGTCGGGCGATTGGGGACGCGGGAAGATCAACAGATGGGGACCTTCTGCATGGGCTACCGTAACCATCTGGCACGACCTGAGCGTGATTGTAGAAGGACACTCGGCGATCATCGGCGGGAACAAGCTCGCGCAGGGGGAAACAGGATTTCCACCTTTCAAGTATGTGAACGGAGGCGGGGGTCTGATCTGGACATCGGGATATTATGGGCGGTTCCAGCCCTTACTCAAAGGCGAGGTGGGAATCGGAAGCTTGACGCATCCGCCGAACGGAAGCGGTTATGCGCATCAGTCCACCACCACGTATACGCTGGGTGGCGGGTTCGAATATCACACCTATAAGCGGCTATGGACGCGCGTGGAGTATGACTACGACTTCTTTACGAACTTCTACAGCAGTCAATCGGGGCAGTTCCATTCTCTTAATCCCCGGGGGTTCATCTTCGGAGAGACCTACCGGTTTGGCCGTGGCGGATCGCGGTATTGACCCGTGAGTGACCTCGAGAGTCCGGAGATGCACCCCTGAACACCAACGGCCACTCTGTGAGAGTGGCCGTTGTTTGAGCCGGATCGAGGTCTTGCTAGAGTTTGTCGGAGTAAATCTGGCGGACGAGAAGGTTCTCAATTTCCTCCTGGCGGCCGGAACGGGGCTGCGGATTGATGTTTTTGTCCAGAGCCCACTTCTCAATTTCATCCAGTGATTTTTTGCCGCTGAAGATTGCGGTTGCGTCGGACGACTTCCATCCCGCATACCGATCCGAGACGATCTTGTCGAGGCGGCCGTCTTCGATAATCTTTGCGGCCGTGAGGAAGGCGCGTGCGCAGAGATCGGCTCCTCCCACATGGGCGTGGATGAGGTCCTCGGGCGTAAAGCTCTGACGGCGCACCTTTGCGTCGAAGTTGCAGCCGCCGGGGTTAAGTCCGCCGGCTTTGATCACGTGAATCATGCTGACTGTCATCGACCAGAGGTCGTTCGGGAACTGGTCGGTGTCCCAGCCAAGAAGTGGATCGCCGCGATTGATGTCGAGTGAACCGAGAACGCCAAGTGAGCCGGCGGTGGCAATCTCGTGCTCGAAGGTGTGGCCGGCGAGCAGGGCATGATTGGCTTCGATATTGAGCTTCACTTCGTTCTCAAGATTGAAGCGCTTGAGGAACGAGTACACGGTGGCGACATCAAAGTCGTACTGGTGCGCGGTGGGCTCCTTGGGCTTGGGCTCGACAAGGATCTGGCCCTTGAAGCCGATCTTGTGCTTGTACTCAACGACCATGGTCAGGAAGCGGCCCATTTGCTCGAGTTCCTGCTTCATGTCGGTGTTGAGAAGAGTCTCGTAGCCTTCGCGTCCGCCCCAGAGAACGTAATTGGAACCGCCGAGTCGCTTGGTGGCGTCCAGACAATTCTTAACGGTTGCGGCGCACCAGGCGAAAACTTCCGGGTCGGGGTTGGTTGACGCTCCAGCCATGAAGCGCGGATGCGAGAAGAGATTGGCCGTTCCCCAGAGGAGGCGCGTGGAGTAGGTGCGCATCTTCTCTTCGAGGTAGTCGACCATGGTGTGAAAGTTCTTGAGCGTGTCGGCGAGAGTGTCGCCTGCGGGTGCGATGTCGGCGTCGTGCCAGCAGAAGAACGGGAAGTCGAGGACGCGGAAAAGCTCGAATGCAGCGTCGGCTTTGGCCTTGGCTTGCGCGATAGGATCTCCGGAATTGAACCAGGGGCGCGGAATGGTCGGACCGCCGAAGGGATCGCCGCCCTGCATGTTGAGCGAGTGCCAGTACGCAACGGCGAAACGAAGGTGATCCTTGAGCGGCTTGCCGTTCACGACGCGATTGGGGTCGTACCAGCGATAGGAAAGTGGGTTTTCTGAAGATGGGCCTTCATAGGCTACTGTCTTGAAGGAACTGAAGATGGTGTCGGGCATGTGAATCTCCTGGCTCTCCGGGATGGGCGGTGCGGGTTGAAAATCGAGCTTTCAGCCGGATTTGGGTCGGCGGAGTAAAGCGATTTTTTAGAGCCGTTCTTGCCCGTGATCCTGGGACAGTTATTTGTAACACATTGGGCCGAAGCGCGGCGGATCTCAAGTTAATGACGGTCCGATCGGCGGCTGCTGCCTGATGTCTTGGAGACTTAACTGTCAGTTCTTGTTCATTCAAATCTTCAGTAGATAGTCGTAGGCCTGCCGTACGGCTCCCAGTTCGTCCTCAGCAGCGGTGCCGTCCTGCTCGATGAAAACTTGTTTTACACCAGCGTTCTTCAGGCTGGTCATCATCTTTTTCCAGTCGGTGGAGCCCTTGCCGAAGTCGGCATACTTCGGGAAATTGCTCGTGAGGGTGGGTGTAAACGGGCCGGCCCACTCCTTTACGTGCGCCAGTTCAAAACGGTGCGGGTACTTGACCAGATACGGGTACGGGTCGCCACCGCCGGCTATGAAATTTCCTGTGTCGAACTCGAGGGCGACCACAGACGGATCAGTCAGGCGAATGATCTCATCGAAGCCGACGATGTTGCCGTACTTGCGGGCCTCGATGTTGTGATTGTGGTAAGCGAACCGCATGCCCCCATCGTGAACTTTTCGACCAATCGTGTTGAACCTGTCTGCGCTCCAGCGGAAATCGTCGAGCCCGATGCTCTCGAAGGGGTTGCCGACTGACTTGCCCTTGGCGTTGGGCTTGATCGATGGAACGGCGGCAATCATATAGGGCATGCCGACTTCATGACAAAAGTCGATGGTGCGTTGGACTTCGTCGTCAGACATGCTGGCCTGCAGGCAGTGCGCGCCAGTGGCAGTCAGGCCGGAATTGGCGAGAGTGGCGCGAACCTGTTTCGCCGTCCGGCCATAAAACCCGGCGAACTCCACGTTCTTGATTCCGAGCGCCGCAACCTTCGCGAGTGTGCCATCGAAGTCTTTGCCAAGCATCTCGCGAAGCACGTAGAGCTGCACGCCGAGGCGGCTTGGGCTTTCAGCGATGGCGAGCGGAGAGCGGGAGGATGCGATGGCGAGGGATGCGAGAGTGCCTGTGGCAAGAAAGCGGCGGCGTGAAATCAAAGAGCCCTCCTGAATCGGATCACCAAGAATGATAGCGGAGCGGGTCCGGAGGAGTGGAGAGCGGCGAAGCGAATGACGAAGTTGACTTGGCCCATCTATTCTTGGTTGGTTCCGCGGGGAGAAAAATGTTGCGATCGAAGTGCTGCGCCTGCATTGCATCTGTAATCGTGTTTTGCGGAGTGTCCGTTGTTCACCCGCAATCAAACAGCGTGGAAGTGACCTCTCCCAATCATCGGATTGCTGTGCACTTTGACGTGCAGCTCAAGAAGGGGCAGGCGGCCGGGCAGGACGGCCAGATTGTCTACTCCGTGTCGTTCAAGGGGAAGCAGGTCTTTGAGGAATCGGCTCTTCGTCTCGAGTTGGCGAACCAGCCTGCGCTGGGCGCGGCTGTTCACATTGCAGGAAGTACACCGGGTTCCGGCGTGGACGATTACGCGCTCGTGGCCGGCAAAGTGTCGACCATACACGACAAGTACAACAGCTTGGTTGTTCATGCCGCAGAGGGAACCGGGGCAAGACGTGAGTTCGATGTTGAGGCACGGGTCTATGACGACGCCGTGGCTTTCCGATATCACATTCCGCAGCAGCAGGCACTCTCGCGATTTCAGCTTGTGCAGGAGGATACAGAGTTTCGTCCTGTGACGGATGCGATGGCCTGGGCGCTGCGTCTGCCAAATTACCAGAGCGCTTATGAGAGCGAGTATGTGCCGGCAGCATTGAGTGCGTTGAGTAACCAGGGCGGTGTGGCAAGCCATATCCTCAACGGAGCTCCGATGCTGATGCACCTGCCGGGTATAGCCTGGGCCGCTGTTGCAGAAGCCTACCTTGAGGGCAATGCTGCGATGTACCTCGAGAATCCGACGGGCAGTTGGATGGGTCACTACATCGTGAGCAGGATTTCGCCGCGGCTGGACGGCAAAGGTCCCGCGGTGGATGCGAGCCTCCCGCATGACAGCGCGTGGCGGGTGATCCTGATCGGGGATACACCGGGGAAATTGGCCGAGTCGAATGTATTCACCGATCTCAATCCTCCGAGTGCGATCGCAGATACGAGCTGGATCAAACCGGGCAAAGCTTCGTGGGACTGGTGGAACGGCGATTTGGGTCCGGACGGCGAGTCGGCCTACACGACGAAAAACATGGAGTACTACGTAGACTTCGCGGCTGAGTCAGAGTTCCCCTACATGATGCTCGACGCGGGATGGTCGGGCATGGACATTCTGAAGATGAACGGAAAGGTCAACGTTCCCGAACTGGTGCAGTATGCCGCGAAAAAGAATGTGAAGGTTTGGATATGGCTGTACTCGAAATCGGTTGCTGCCCAGATGAAGCAGGCGTTCCCGCTTTACGAGAAGTGGGGAGTGGCTGGAGTGAAGATCGATTTCGTACTTCGCAACGACCAGGAGGGAATCCAGTGGTACTACGATGTTGCGAAGCTCGCGGCCGAGCACCACCTCATGGTGGACTTTCACGGCGCGACGCAGCCCTGGGGAATGCAGCGAACCTATCCCAACGTCCTGAATTTTGAATCTGTGCTCGGGATGGAACAAAGCAAGGCTGGCCGTCGCGATGACCCTGTGACGCGAACGACGTTTCCGTTCACGCGCATGTTGAGCGGGCCGATGGACTATACCCCGGGCGGATTCAACAACGTAACAGCGGAAGATTTCGTAGGGCGCGACAAGAGTCCGATGGTGATGGGCACGCGGGCGCAGCACCTCGCTTTGTATGTAGTTTTCGAGGAGCCGCTGGCGATGGTTTCGGATGCGCCTCAGGCATATGCGAACCAGCCGAGCTTTCAATTCATCAAGGATGTGCCGACAACGTGGGATGCGACCCGTGTGCTGAATGGATTGCCCGGAGAGTTCGCCACCATCGCCCGGAAACATGGTCGCGAATGGTACCTGGGGAGCATTACGAACTGGACGGCGCGCGACCTCCGTGTTCCTTTGAGCTTTCTGGGCAGCGGGAGGTACGAGGCACAGATCTACGAAGACGCAGCAGACGCCGGGCAGAGTCCGAAGAACATGTCAATCCGCAGGCAGATGGTGCGGGGTACCGAAACTCTCTCGCTGCATCTGGCCAGTGGGGGCGGCTGCGCGATCCGCTTCGTTCCAAAATGATGATAATGCGCAGATAGTTCGATAGCTCAGGACGTTGTGATCTGGTCGTTGGGATTGTGGCCCGAGGCGGACAGGAACAGTGGTGCAAGCTTGTTGCCGATCGGCACACCAAGGCCCGTGCACGGATCAGGGCCGGGACCCGCGCTGTAGTACCCATTGCCGCCGGAAGTGATGTCTGAGAAGGCCCCTGCATTTTTGTACAGCGTGGGGGTGACGAAGCCGAGTTTCTTTCCGAATGCCGCGAAGAGGCCGGCATAGAGCGGACCGACAGCGCTGGTGCCGCCAACCACAGTGATGCCTCCATGGACCGTGATGTTGTAGCCCGTGTTGGGGTCCGCGTCGGCGGCTACATCAGGGACCATGCGGCCTTTGCCGTACGGCGAGCCGGAGGGCGGCTTTGGGATTCCAATCTGGAAGGTCTGCGTGGGGAAGATGGTGGAGTAACCGCCGCCGGTGCCTTCGCCGTTGGTCTGGCCGGGGCTGTCGTTCCACACGGTTTCTGTGCCAGACATTTTGTAGGTTCCGCCGCAGCCGATGACGTGAGGACAGGAAGCTGGACAATCGACGTTAGCCGGGGTGTTGCCGCCATCGCCGGAATTGTTGTCGCCAGATGCGGCGAAGACAACCATTCCGAGATCAGTCGCGGTGGCAGCGGCGGACTCCATTTCGTCGGCGTTCTGCGTGCCCCAGGTGTTTTCGTCAGCGCCCCACGAGATGGAGCAGACATCGCATCCGTCTTGCGCGGCTTTTTGCACCGCGGGAGCGATGTCCTGGGCCCAGTAGATGCGAATGGTGGCGGGATGGCCCGTGGCGGTGTAGTAGGCGGCTGCTGATACCTGGATGTCGAGCGCGACTTCGACGTCGGCATCGCTGTTCGAGCCGGTGTTCTGGTTGGGACTGTTCTTCGTGCCATCGACCGAGACATCAGTGATGCTGGGGACGGGCTGGTTGATCGATTTGAAATAGGCATCCATGTCGGACTGAACCCAGCCTCCGCCAAGTTCGACGATGGCGATCACGCCTCCGCCCGCGAGGCCCGTGGGCCACTTGTAGGCGGAGCAGAGGTTGGGCACGTTCCACGGAGCGGGCGCAAGTGGCCCGATCTGGATGTGGGGAACGAGGCGGCGAAGCTTGAAATAAGGATGGCAGGGAACGCGCGGAGTGTTGGGCATGGGGAAGGAGTCCTTTGAGTTGGATTTGCGCTTTCCTCCGTGCTTAGATGCGGGTGCAGCGGTGCGGTGGTATGCTGCGGAGTTTTAGCCGCACGAAAGTCATATGAAGCTAAAGCCTTACTATGGAGCGGTGAGCACTCCTTGAAGAATTTGGATGTGCGCGGGGGAACTGCTTTGGCATACGACGATCTGCGTGACTGGATCAGGACACTGGAGAAAAGTGGCGAACTGAAGAGAATCAGTGTGGAGGTGTCGCCAGAGCTGGAGATCACGGAGATCACCGATCGAGTATCGAAGGCAGGGTCCAGGGGACCGACGGCCCAAGAAAACAGTTCGCCTGCGATTAATGGCAAATATGCGCCCGGAGGTCCGGCGCTGCTCTTTGAAAACGTGAAGGGGCATCCGGGGCACAAGGTGCTGATGAACCAGTTCGGCAGCGAGCGGCGCATGGCAATGGCACTCGGTGTTGATCGGCTGGATGAGATTGCGGAGCGCATCCAGGGACTGATGAATGTGAAAGCCCCAGGCGGAGGCTTCCTCGATAAGTTGAAAATGCTGCCGCAACTGGCGGAACTCGGAAATGTATTTCCAAAAACCGTGAGCGCGAAAGATGCGCCCTGCAAGGAAGTCATCTTACGCGACGGCTTCGACCTGAACGCCTTTCCGGTTCTGAAGTGCTGGCCTCATGATGGCGGCCGCTTCATCACGCTTCCCTGCGTGCACACGCGCGATCCGCGGAATGGCAAACGGAATATCGGGATGTACCGCATGCAGGTGTACGACGGGCAGACAACGGGCATGCATTGGCAGCGTCAGAAGGTGGCTGCCGAGCATTTCCGCAATGCTCTGCGTGCCCAGGCGCAGGCGGCTACTGCCGGCGACCCGCGTGCTGCCAGTGTCGCGGCCATGGCAGAATCCGCGGGCGGTTCGGTGACCATCCCGGACGGGCCAGTAGGCGGGATTCCCCAGGTGGCTCTGGGCAACATGAAGGGATCTCGACTTGAAGTTGCCGTGGCGATCGGCACGGAGCCGGCGTTGACCTTCTCGGCAATTGTGCCCGCGCCGCCGGAGGTTGAGGAGTTCATGATCGCCGGGTTCCTGCGTGGCAAGCCTGTCGAAATTGTGAAGTGTGAGACAGTGGATCTTGAAGTTCCGGCCGGCGCGGAGATCGTACTGGAAGGCTACGTCGAGCTGAGCGAGATGCGCAGCGAAGGTCCGTTCGGCGATCACACCGGCTTCTACACCATGGCCGAAAACTATCCGATCTTTCATCTGACGTGCATCACACATCGCAAGAATCCAATCTTTGCGGCAACAATTGTGGGCAAGCCTCCCATGGAAGATGCCTGGATGGGTAAGGCAGTGGAACGTATATTCCTGCCCGCGATGAAGCTGACGATCCCAGAGATAGTGGATATCAATCTGCCCGTTGAAGGCGTGTTTCACAACCTGATGCTGGTGTCGATCCGGAAGAGCTATCCAGGGCAGGCACGCAAAGTGATGAACGCGATCTGGTCGCTGGGGCAGGCGATGTTCACAAAATGCATTATCGTTGTCGACGAAGACTGCGATGTGCAGGACATCGCCGAGGTGGTACTGCGTGTCTCAAACAATATCGACCCTGAGCGCGATATTCAGTTCACGCTGGGACCGGTGGACTCGCTCGATCATGCCTCGCGGCTTCCCAACTACGGCTCGAAGATGGGCATCGATGCGACACGCAAGTGGAAAGCGGAGGGCTTTCAGAGGCCGTGGCCCGCGATGATCGAAATGGACAAAGAGACAAAAGCGCGCGTCGATGTGATCTGGGAGAAGCTGGGATTATGAAGGTCTATATGCAACCCCATTTACCAGCGGGCATGACAAAAGGAGCTATCTTCCGGGAGAACGAATACGCTTGGGAGATTTCCGCATTTCCCGAAGCCCTTCGAGAAGCAGCGGCTCTAGGCTATGCGTGTCTTGGAGGACAGTTCTGGTTCCTCCTTGGTGATGGTTCGGTTTACGAATTTTATTGGCTCGAAGCGGATTCTTCTGAGAGGGCAGCGAACGAGCCATGGTGCGAGTACGTCAAGCGTTCCTGTGACGAGGTCTGGTCGCGATTCGAAAAGTTGAGGAGTGAAACGGACTTCAACGAGGAGGCGAAAGAATTCCATTCTCTCAAGTCGGTCGCACCGAACGACAAGGTTAAGCTGCTCTTCAATGCCTATTTCGTTACGGAGAAGGAACTCTCTGCCCTCGAGCCGTGAACCTTCCTCTTCGATCCTCGCGTTTGCATTTGATAGGCTGAATTGCATGCGCAGTATGTTTGGGTGGGATGTCGCCTTGTTGGCGATGGCGGTTGGTGTGGTTTCCTGTACTGCGCAAGCTCCGGACAGTTTCCGCTGGATTGATTTCCATTCCCCCAACGATCAGGATGTCGTGAACTGGGTGACGCGCGCTCTCCAGGAGCAGAAGTGGACGGCGATTCGCGAGATTGGCGTCCAGTACGATCAGGCTCTGGTGATCACAACGAGCCGCAATTCTCCGCAAGGCGCACCGAACCGCGATTCGTTTTCGATCTGGAGCGTATCGCTGGCGAATCGCGCACTCACGCACCTTATTGATGGAACGAATCTGCGCATCTCCGACTGGCTGCTGCTGGATGTCACATCTCCGCGTGAGCTTGCCGTGCTCTATGACGACTGCGCCGATTGCGACGCGACGACGTACTTCACCACGTTGCACTACGATCTGCGCCAGCATACGTGGGCGGCGCGGTGGCTACAGGGTGGCGGGAAGACGGTTACAGTTTGGAGCGCAAAGGCTCCGCTGGGCGTGACGCGGACACAGGTATTTGCCGTGATGGCCGATTCGAATGGGCACGAGGTTCTGGGAACGTGGACTCATCTCGACTACGGCAAGGAAAAGCAGCCAGAGGATTCGGTCTATCGGTTCGATGTCGATTCGCAGACCGGAGTCGAGCGCAATCAACTGCTCTTCGGACGCGACGCGGCTGTCATGAAGGAACATCTCTGCCATGGTCAGGATCTCGTTCCGGGGCTCAGCCGCGGACAGAATTCGGCTCTCTGCGTGCCACCTGCTGCGGAGAAGCCGCGATACGAACGAAAGCCCGTGACCACTCCGCCGAAAAATAATCAGGGGCAAGCTCAGCCGCGGTGAACGAGGGAACGACGAAGAAGAGTGCTAAATAGAAGCGGCCACTGCACAGAGCGGTGGCCGCTTTTCTTCGACGATTTGCGGACTATTTCTTAAAGCGCTTTGATGGTTCGTCTGAGTAGATCTGCCCGTCGCGGATATGTACTACGCGGTGAGCGTACTCGGCTATGTCCGGCTCGTGCGTGACGAGGACGATGGTGTTGCCCTTGGCCTGAAGCTGATCGAACAGCGTCATAATCTCGACGCCAGTTTTGGAGTCGAGATTGCCGGTTGGCTCGTCGGCCAGGATGATCGACGGGCTGTTGACGAGGGCGCGAGCGATTGCGACACGCTGACGCTGACCGCCGGAGAGCTCGTTGGGCTTGTGGTGCATGCGCGTCTCGAGGCCGACGTTGGTGAGAGCCTGCTTGGCGCGCTCGATGCGCTCAGACGCGGGCGTGCCGTTATAAATGAGCGGCAGCTCGACGTTGTGCAGAGATGTTGCGCGCGAGAGCAGATTGAACGTCTGGAACACGAATCCAATTTCCTTGTTGCGGATGCGGGCGAGTTCGTCGTCGTCAAGTTCGCTGACGAGCTGGCTATTGAGCCAGTACTTGCCCTTGGAAGGCGTGTCGAGGCAACCGATCAGGTTCATCAGCGTCGATTTGCCGGAGCCGGAGGGGCCCATAATCGCGACGTACTCGTTCTGCTTGATGCGGAGGTTGACGCCGCGAAGCGCATGGACCTGTTGCTCCGATCCCATGTCGTAGGTGCGCCAGAGGTCTTCTACGACGATCATGTCGCCATTCGGTCCGGACGATTGCTGGGCTTCCACCTCAGATATGACGCTGTTCAGAGCCATTTGAACCTATCCTTGTTGTGACTTCCCGTAAGACCTGCTTATCGGTCGGATCATGCGAGCGGATTACGTGGTGCTGCCGGGCTGTCCTGCAACGGGCGGCTTGTCGCGCTTGAGAAGGGCGCCATTCTTCAGACTCCGAAGAGTCTTATAAGGTCCGGTGACGATCTCCTGGCCTTCCTGAAGACCGCTGAGTACTTCGATGTCAGTTGCGCCGGTGATGCCCGTTGTGACAGGCACGAACTTGGCGCGCTGCTTCCCATGGGCATCCTTTTCGAAGACGTAGACACCTTGTACTGGATCTTTTTTGGCCGACGAGGATGACGAAGCAGCTTCGACATTACCGCTGCTGGAGCTTGGCGCAGGCGGCGTGAATGTCGTCAGCGCCTGGATCGGCAGAGCCAGCACATTCGCCTTCTGCGCGGTAGTGATCTTGGCCGTCGTGGACAGCCCAGGCCGCAGCTCTGGTGACGGCTGATCCAGGGTCACGACCACCTTGAAATCCTTCGCTTCTTCCGTGCCGGTCGTGGACTGTGAGGTCGCGATGCCTGTGGAGCGGAGCAGCGCCTGATCTCCGACGAGCGTCACGTGCCCCTTGAAGATCTTGCCGGGAATGGCGTCGACCGTGACATCTGCCGGCTGTCCATTCTTGATGTTCACAATGTCTGTCTCGTCGACCTTCACCTCGGCGGTGATCTTGCTCATGTCAGCCAGCGTCATCAGGGTTGACCCGGCCGTGTTCTGAATGCCGGTGACCACCGTCTCGCCTTCTTTCACGGGCATGTTCGTGACGATGCCGTCAAAGGGCGCGATCGCGATGGTCTTTTCCAGCATGTCCTGATTGGCGCGGAGAGTCGCGACCTGCGTCTGCAAGTGACCGCGGGCGGATTCGGTCTGCGCCTTGGCCTGGTTTAGCTGAGCCTGCATCTGCGCCACCGTTGCTATGTCAGTATCGTATGCGGCTTTCTTGCTGTCGAAATCCTGCCTGGCCATAATGCCGGCTTTGAAGAGGCTCTGAGCGCGATCCCAGTCGAGCTTCTTCTGTTCCAGGTCAGCCTTGGCGCGCTCCACATTTGCCTCGGCAGTCTTCTCGGCGGCAATGTAGGAATTGATGTCCGTCTTGGCCGCGGATATGGCAGCTTCCTGTCCGGCAACATTGGCCCTTTGCTGGACATTCTCAATCGTTGCCACCGTCTGGCCCTTCTTGACCGAGTCTCCTTCTTTCACATAAAAGTGAGTCACTCGGCCCATTACATTGGCGCCCACGTTGACGTAAGTCGTCGGCTTGATCTGGCCGGTTCCGCTCACCACGGTGGCCAGGTCTTGTTTGTGAACCTTTGCCGTCAGGACTTTGGTGTAGCCCGACTGCTGTTTGTAAACGAAGACAGTAACCAAGGCGATTGCAACCACGACAACAGCGGCGATCAGTAGAATCTTTTTCATGTGTCGCTAAAACTCCGGAGGTCTCCATTAATTCTACGCAGTTTGTTCCTGAGAGGTTCCCGCCGAGAAGGAATTCACTTGCCACGTGAATTCTCAGTGGAAATCACCCCGGATCGGTTCACTGCCGGCCTGACGTTTCCGGCCGCTGCTGGGCGCTCCGTGTCGCGATCGAGCCGCGGAGTGGACAGCAGATTTGCAGGAAGATTGCGCTCGTTCAAATGACGCAGCAGGAGGGCTACTTGTCTCAGAAAAATGCGGGTTTGACCCCGAAAAGTGACCGTTGGGGTGACATTCTGGCTTCGGGGGCGTCGAATCGCCAGCGACGCGCTCGTCGTGCCTTGCCGGGCACCTTTGCGGACCGTAGAATAAAGGCACTTGTAGGGAGCATTTTGACGCAATGAATTTCAGCGGCCGTTCGTTCCTGTCCGTCGCACTTGGGTGCGGCCTAACCCTCTTTCCAGCTTCATTGATCCATGCGCAACAGACTGATGATCCAAGCCTTAAGGCGCGTCCGGCCTCAGGTCAGGACAGCAGTTCGCCGGATGAGCCTGATCCGCTGAAGCGCAAGCGCTCGGACGCGGCTGAGTTCAAGGCGCAGAAGGAACTGAGGCAGGAGTTGCACGGCGCGTTCAAAACCTGGCTCGACCAGGACGTGGCATACATCATCTCGGACGAGGAACGGAAGGCTTTCAAGAGCCTCGGCAACGACGAAGAGCGCGAGGCGTTTATCGAGCAGTTCTGGCTGCGTCGCAACCCGAACCCCGATAGTCCAGACAACGAGTTCAGAGAAGAGCACTACCGCAGAATCCAGTACGCAAACGACCACTACGCGGCAGGCAAACCCGGATGGAAGACCGATCGTGGACACATCTACATCTCCTTCGGTCCCCCGGATTCCGTCGAGTCTCACCCCTCGGGCGGCTCCTACAACCGGCCCCTCGATGAAGGCGGTGGCGAGACATCGACCTTCCCCTTCGAGGTATGGCACTACCGTTACCTCGAGGGCGTAGGCGACAACATCGATATAGAATTCGTCGATACCTGCCAGTGCGGGGACTATCACTTCACCATCGATCGCGGCGAGAAGGACGCCTTGGCGAAGGTTCCCGGAGCGGGCCTGACCCAGTGGGAATCCATCGGAATGGCCAAGAAGGCGGACCGGTTCAAGGGTGGTTTCGAAAGTCTCGGAACGGGACCTCTGGAAAGCTCAAATCAATCGAAACAGTTTGACCGCATTGAGATGGCCGCGAAGCTGTTCGCGCCTCCGCCAATCAAGTTCCACGATCTCGAGAGTGCGATCAGCGAGCACAAGATTCTGGGCGGAACCATCTTCCCGTTCGATGTCCGGACCGACTTCGTGAAGGTGACCTCCAGTACTGTTTTGGTTCCCATTACTCTTCAAATCAAGAACCGGGATATCACGTTCGTGACCAAGGATGGAGTCGCGAAGGGCGTGGTCAACATCCTCGGCAAGGTCACGACTCTCACCCACAAAACCGTACAGACCTTTGAGGACACAGTCTCGGTCGACCAGCCCGCAGAGCTCCTCCAGGCCTCCCTGGACCGTAAGTCTATCTATTGGAAGGCGGTACCGCTGCTTCCCGGCCTCTATCGCCTGGATGTCGCCATCAAGGATGTCAACAATCCCGACCACATTGGCATCTACGGCAGAAGCCTGGAAGTGCCGACCTATCATGACGAAAAGCTGAGTACGTCCACTCTCATCCTGTCCGACAAGATTTACCCCGTCAGCTCGCACGACATCGGCCAGGGCAATTGCGTCATTGGAAACATCCATGTATGCCCCCGGGTGACCCCCAACTCGGCCACCCCCGTGAACTATAAACGCAATCAGGAGTTGAACTTCTGGATGCAGGTCTATAACCTTGGCATCAACGATCAGACCAAGGCGAACGAGGCAAAGGTCACGTACCAGATCATCGACACGGCGACAAACAACGTCGTATTCGAGAAAGAGCAGGATTCAAAGGAATTCGGCGAGCACAGCGACCAGCTCACGGTGGAGAAGACCCTTCCGATGGCTGGCCTGCAACCGGGCAAGTACAAGGTGACGATCAAAGTAAATGACGAAATCTCAAAACAAGAGATTGCGCAATCGGCACCTTTTGTCGTG
>Ga0207674_10000612_pt1 | contig 46825 bp, 38 predicted proteins | sample KBSCornC72_FD_184303 | JGI IMG/M metagenome (GOLD analysis project Ga0207674, IMG submission 184303) | Corn rhizosphere microbial communities from Kellogg Biological Station, Michigan, USA - KBS Corn C7-2 (SPAdes) (version 2) | ecosystem: Host-associated > Plants > Roots > Rhizosphere > Soil ... | reverse complement strand
GGTGATCGCCGCGGTCAGCGTCGTCTTGCCGTGGTCAATGTGCCCAATCGTCCCCACGTTCACATGCGGCTTGCTCCGCACAAACTTCTGCTTCGCCATAGGTTTCTAGCTCCTGCAATCCCCACCAGAACGACTCTGTATCCGCGTCTACGCGACAGTTCTGCTGGTGGGTTTCCCGTCGCACGCTATTCCTGGACGCACTAAGACGCGCGTGGCTTGCCACCACGGCCCGATTTGCTCTTGATCTCCTCGGCCAGATTCTTCGGCACTTCCTGGTAGTGCGAGAACTCCATCGTGTACGATGCGCGGCCACTGGTCATCGACCGCAGGTCATTGACGTAGCCGAACATCTCCGCCAGCGGCACATGCGCCCGCAATACCTGCGAGCCACCACGCTCCTCCGACCCGTTGATCTGGCCACGGCGGCGATTGATGTCGCCCAGCACGTCGCCAAAGAAGTCGGGCGAGGTCGTCACCTCGACGCCCATCACTGGTTCGAGCAGCACCGGACCCGCTTTTTCGGCGGCGTTGCGGAAGCCCATCGAGCCAGCCGTCTTGAAGGCCATTTCCGAGGAGTCCACCTCGTGATAGGAGCCGTCATAGAGGGTCGCACGCACGTCCACCATCGGATAGCCCGCGATGACGCCATTTTCCAGCGACTCGCGAATGCCTTCCTCGGTCGGCTTGATATACTCGCGCGGCACGACGCCGCCGACGATGCCGTTGACGAACTCGAAGCCCTTGCCGCGCTCCAGCGGCTCGACCCGAATCCAGACGTCGCCGAACTGGCCGCGTCCACCAGACTGGCGGACGAAGCGCCCCTCGGCCTGCGCCGTCTTCGTGATCGTCTCACGATAGGCGACCTGTGGCCGCCCGATGTTCGCCTCGACCTTGTACTCGCGCGACATGCGATCCACGATCACGTCCAGATGCAGCTCGCCCATGCCAGCGATGATCGTCTGGCCGGAGTCCTGATCGGTATGGACGCGGAAGGTCGGGTCCTCTTCAGCCAGCCGTTGCAGCGCAATGCCCATCTTATCCTGGTCGGCCTTCGTCTTCGGCTCGATGGCGATCTCGATGACCGGCGTGGGGAAAACGATGTTCTCCAGCAGAATCGGGTTGTCCTGGTCGCAGAGTGTGTCGCCGGTGAAGGTATTCTTCAGGCCGACGGCGGCACAGATATCACCCGCGTAGACCTTCTCGATGTCTTCGCGATGGTTCGCGTGCATCTGCAAGAGGCGCCCGATGCGCTCTTTCTGCCCTTTGGTCGCGTTGTACACGTAAGAGCCAGCCGAGAGCATGCCGGAATAGACCCGGAAGTAGGTCAGCCGCCCGACGAATGGGTCGGCGACCACCTTATGGACCAGCGCTGCGAACTCGCCGTCATCCGAGACGACCAGCTGCGTCTCCTCACCAGTCTTGACTGAGGTCGCCACAGGCGCCGGAATCTCAAGCGGCGACGGCAGGAAATGCACGACCGCGTCGAGCATCGCCTGGACGCCCTTGTTCTTGAGCGCGGTTCCGCAGAGGACGGGGATGAGTTTCCCTTCGATGGTCGCACGACGCAGGGCGGCGCGCAGCTCATCCTCGCTGATTTCCTCGCCCTCAAGATACTTGAGCGTCAACGCTTCGTCGGTCTCGGCCACCAGCTCGATCATGGCCTCACGATGCTTGCGCGCTTCATCCGCTAGCGCCGCCGGAATCGCGCTCGCCTCGGACTTGGTGCCCAGGTCATCGATGAAGATGACGCCCTGGTTGGCGATCAGATCGATGTGACCCTTATACTCGCTCTCGCGGCCAATGGGAATCTGGATCGGGACGGGCTTCGCATTCAGGCGGTCGGTAATCATCCCGACGGTCCGCCAGAAGTCGGCGCCGATGCGGTCCATCTTGTTGACGAAGCAGATGCGCGGCACGTGATACTTATCGGCCTGGCGCCACACCGTTTCCGACTGTGGCTCCACGCCCGCGACCGCGTCGAAGACGACCACGCCACCATCCAGCACGCGCAGCGACCGCTCAACCTCAGCGGTGAAGTCTACGTGTCCTGGGGTGTCGATGATGTTGATGCGATGGCCCAGCCAGAAGCATGTCGTCGCGGCGGACGTAATCGTGATGCCGCGCTCCTGCTCCTGGGGCATCCAGTCCATCGTCGCGGCGCCCTCATGGACCTCGCCGATGCGATGGATCTTCTTGGTATAGAAGAGAATGCGTTCTGTTGTCGTCGTCTTCCCTGCGTCAATGTGCGCGATAATACCAATATTGCGCGTTTTTTCGAGGGGATACTCTCTAGCCATGGTTCCTCGCGACCGCTCCCCTAGAAGCGGTAGCTGGCGAATGCTTTGTTGGAATCCGCCATCTTATGGGTTTCATCTCGTTTGCGAATGGTTGCGCCCTGCCCGGCAGCCGCGTCCATCAGCTCGGCGGCCAGCTTCTCGGCCATCGAATGGCCACCGGCACGGTTGCGTGCCGAATTGATCAGCCAGCGCATGGCCAGCGCCGTCTTGCGCTCGCCACGGATCTCTACCGGCACCTGATACGTCGCGCCGCCGACCCGCCGGGGCTTGACCTCGATCACGGGCGTCGCCGCGCGGAGCGCCTGCTCGAAGACCTCGATGGGGTTGCGCTTGCTGCGCTCCTCGATAATGTCGAGCGCCTCATAGATAATGTGCTCGGCGATGCTGCGCTTGCCATCCCACATCATGCGGCCAATCAGGCGCGTAATGTTGCGATTGTTGTACTTTGGGTCCGGCAGCACGACCCGATGCTGAACCTTCGTTCGACGTGGCATGTGCTTGATTCCTCCTACCAAAAACGCCAGACAAGGCGAAGGGCGCCCGAGACATAACGCCTCGGCGCCCCACCCGTCGGACGTCTTTCCGCTGCCTGCCACATCCACTCCCGAGAGAGGTTTTGGGGTGGCTGGTGTGTGGCGAGAACGTGCTCACCACACGCGGAGAACATCCAACATCGCTGGCGCGGTCTGCGCAACCAGCCGTGGTATTTGCCGACCTGATGATCCTGACCACACGAAGCGGCGAGAATCACTGGTTTCGGGCAGCGACAAAATATTCTTGAATAACCGAATGAACGCTGCGCTGCTACTTGCCCTTCGGGCGTTTCGCACCGTACTTCGAGCGCCCCTGACGCCGCTTCTCGACGCCCTGGCTATCCAGCGTGCCTCGCACGATGTGATAGCGGACACTCGGCAGGTCCTTCACGCGACCGCCACGAATCAGCACTACTGAGTGCTCCTGCAGGTTGTGGCCCTCGCCTGGAATGTAGGCGGTGACCTCATACCCGTTGGTCAGGCGGACGCGAGCAATCTTGCGCAGAGCAGAGTTCGGCTTCTTCGGCGTCATCGTACGCACCTGCGAGCAGACGCCACGCTTCTGTGGCGCGCCACGCATCCGCTGCGTGCGATTCTTGAGCGCGTTGAAGGAGAACTGCAGCGCGGGCGCCTTGCTCTTACGAACCTTCTTGCTTCGGCCCTTGCGCACCAGCTGATTAATCGTCGGCAAGGGATACTCCTTAACTTCAGCTTCTGGTTGGCCAGATAGACTTCTCATCACGCCAATCATGCCATGCATGGTGCAATGACAAGCATACCTGGCGCACAATACGAAATATTATCACTCCTCAGACGGGCTGTCAACTAGGCCTAGTTCTCCGCCCAGGTCGCCCATGAACGAGCCATCCCCGTCCTCAGGCATCTGGCCGTCATCCAGGTCCAGATCACCACCCATGCCCAGCGCGCCAATCCCGGAGGTAGACATCGCCGCCGCCAGCCGGTCGGCGCGCTGCTTGTCGCGGAGCTGCTTGCGCTGTTCGAGGCCCGTGCCCGCCGGAATCAGCTTGCCGATGATGACGTTTTCCTTCAGGCCGCGCAGGTGATCGGTCGCGCCAGTGATGGCCGCCTCCGTCAGCACGCGCGTTGTCTCCTGGAAGGAAGCCGCCGCCAGGAAGCTCTCCGTGTTGAGCGAGGCCTTCGTCACGCCCAGCAGAACTGTCTGCGCCGTGGCAGGCTCGCCGCCCTCGGCCAGCACGCGGGCGTTCGTCTCCTCATAGATGAAACGATCCACCAGGTCGTTTGGCAGCAGGTCGGTATCACCGGGATCGTCAATGCGCACGCGCCGCAGCATCTGGCGCACGATGATCTCGATATGCTTGTCATTGATATAGACACCGGTCGAGCGGTAGACCTTCTGCACTTCTTTGACGAGATACAGATGCACTGCCTCGCGCCCCTGAATCCGCAGCACATCCTGCGGGTCGATCAGGCCGCTGGTTAGCGCCTGGCCCGCCCGCACGGCTTCCCCATCTTTGACGGTGATATTCGTCGCCGCGGGCACCGCGTACTCACGCTCATCACGCGCCTCAAAGCGCACCACGATCTTGTTCTTCTCAATCGAGGCAAGGCCGCTCGTCCGCGCCAGCACCTGCTCAGCCGCATGCCCTTTCTTGGCCGACGTCTGCGCCAGTGGCTGGCCTTCCTTCACCTCATCGCCATCGCTGATGAGCACCTCGCTGCCCTTCGACAGCGGATACTCGTCGGCGAACGACTCGACCATCACGATGCGCAGTTTGCGTGCGCCGCTATCTTCGGTGTGGATCTCGGCCACACCATCGATCTCGCTGACGATGGCCTTTTCCTTCGGCACGCGCGACTCGAAGAGCTCCTCGACGCGCGGCAGACCCTGGGTGATGTCGTCGGTTGCGCCCGCGATACCGCCCGTGTGGAAGGTACGCATCGTCAACTGCGTGCCCGGCTCGCCGATGGACTGCGCCGCGATGATGCCCACCGCGTCGCCGATATCCACCAGCCGACCCGCCGCCAGATTGCGCCCGTAGCAGAGCCGACAGACGCCATACGGCGCGAGACAGCCAAGCACCGAGCGGCAATAGACCTCTTTGACGCCCGCCGCGATCATCGCGTCAACAGCGTCTTCCTCCAGTTCCGTGCCGATGGGATACTGCTCGAAGCCTGGCACCGCCGCCACCAGCGTGCGCCCAATCAGGCGCGCCCGGAACGGCTCGTTCATCTCCTTGCTGTCCGTCTCGGTGATCCAGATGCCGTCGGTCGTGCCACAGTCGTCGGTAAGCACGATGACATCCTGGGCCACATCAATTAGACGGCGCGTCAGATAGCCAGACTCGGCGGTACGCAGCGCCGTATCGGCCAGACCCTTGCGGGCACCGTGGCTGGAGATGAAGTACTCCATCACGTTCAGGCCGTCGCGGAAGTTGCCGCGCACCGGAATCTCCATGATACGCCCCGAGGGGTCAGCCATCAGCCCGCGCATGCCCGAAAGCTGGCGGATCTGCTGGAACTTCGCCTTGGTCGCGCCGGAGTTCGCAATCGTATAAATCGGGCCAAAGGGATCGAGCACCTTCTGCACGAGCTTCTGAATCTCGTCGGTGGCGTCGTTCCAGATCTTGACCGCCTGGCGATAGCGCTCCTGATCGGTAATCAGACCGTCGCGGAAGTCATCTTCGAGCTGCGTGATCTTCGCGTCGGCGGCCTGTAGAATCACTTCACGCTCAACGGGAACCGGCACATCGCTGATGGCGATGCTCTGGCCGCCCTGGGTCGCATAGGTGAAGCCAAGTCGCTTGATATCATCGGCCAGCTTCGCCGTCGCCGCCCGCCCATAGTGCTTGAAGCACTCGCCGACGATCTGCCGCAGGTTTTCCTTCTTCATCGAATAGTTCTTGAAGCGAATCCCCTCAGGCAGCGCATCATTGAAGATGATGCGCCCGACCGTCGTCTCGACCACCTGGGTCGGCGACAGCGGCTCGTCGACGCCTGGCTCGTTGTAGAGCTTGCCAGCCGTCAGGCGCACCTTGATCTTCGCATGCAGCGCGATGACCTTCGCGTCGTAGGCCAGCAGCGCCTCGGTGGTATCGGTGAAGACACGCCCCTCGCCCTGCAGCCCAGCCCGGTCCATCGTCAGGTAATACGCGCCCAGCACCATCTCCTGCGAGGCGCCAATCGTCGGCTCGCCGGTGGCTGGGGTCAGGATGTTGTGCGCCGAGAGCATCAGCGTGCGCGCCTCATCCTGCGCGCGCTCCGAGAGCGGCACGTGGACGGCCATCTGGTCGCCGTCGAAGTCGGCGTTGAACGAGGAACACACCAGCGGATGCAGCTGTATCGCGTTACCCTCGATCAGCACAGCCTCGAACGCCTGAATGCCCAGGCGGTGCAGCGTCGGTGCGCGGTTGAGCAGCACCGGGTGGTCCTTGATGACCTCTTCGAGGACATCCCAGACCTCCGGGCGCACCCGCTCGACAAAGCGCTTGGCACTCTTGATGTTATGGGCGAGCTGATGCTCGACCAGCTTGCGCATCACAAACGGCTTGAACAGCTCCAGCGCCATCTTCTTGGGCAGGCCGCACTGGTGCAGCTTCAGGTTCGGCCCGACCACAATCACCGACCGGCCCGAATAGTCCACGCGCTTGCCCAGCAGATTCTGGCGGAAGCGCCCCTGCTTGCCCTTGAGCATATCCGAGAGGCTCTTGAGCTTGTGGTTGCCGGAACCGGCCACCGCGCGCCCGCGCCGCCCATTGTCGATCAGCGCGTCGCAGGCCTCCTGCAGCATGCGCTTCTCATTGCGAATGATGATCTCCGGCGCGCCAAGCTCCAGCAGCCGCTTGAGGCGGTTGTTGCGGTTGATGACACGGCGGTAGAGGTCGTTCAGGTCGCTGGTGGCGAAACGCCCGCCATCGAGCTGCACCATCGGGCGCAGGTCGGGCGGCAAGACCGGCAGGACCGAGAGAATCATCCACTCGGGACGATTGCCCGACTTGCGGAACGCCTCGACGACGTTCAGGCGCTTGGTTGCCTTCTTGCGCCGCTGGCCGCTGGTGGTCGCGATCTCCGTGCGCAGCTTCGCCGCCAGCTCGTCCAGGTCAATGGCTTCGAGCAGCTCCTGCACCGCCTCCGCGCCCATGCCAGCCTCGAAGATGTCGGGCAGGTCGTCAAAGGCGCCGACATCGGCGTCGGACTGGTCCTCGCCCTCCTGCTCCTGGCTCTCCTGCATCGCCTGGCGCAGTCCATACTCGATGTCGCGCAGTTCGCGGTAGCGCTGCTCCGGGAGCAGATCAAGCCGCTTGAGCGCCTCCAGGTCGCGGCGCGATGTCTCGAACTGCGCCTCGACATCCTTCACCTGCTGCTGCAGCTTGTCCTGCACGGCGGTGATCTCGCCCTCGGCGTTCATCCGGGCCCGCTCGACCTCACGCTCCGTCTCGGCGTTGAGCCGCTCGATCTCCGCCTGAGCCGACGAGCTAATCAGCTCGCGATGCTCCTGCACCACGTGCTCCAGCTTGCTCTGGTGCTCGTCCGCGGCGACCTCGCCCATCTGCGCGATGCGCTCGCCGGTCGGCGCATAGACGACATCCTCGGCCAGCACCTGGCCCTTGTTCGCCTTGAGCAGCGCCTTGAGCTGGCTCTCGACGGTGCGCGCCTGCATCAAGTCCTGCGAGCGCTGGTCCTCCAGCTCGCCGCGACGGTCTACCGCGCGCTGCTCCAGATCAGCGATGGTGGTATCACGCCGGTCCTGCAAGTTCTTGATAGTCTCAACAACGCTATCTTCCTGCAGCTTGATGCGCCGCTGGATGGCCTGGTCAATATATGACAGCGCCTGGGCGCGCGCCTCCTCGTTGACTGAGGTGACGACGTAGAGGGCGAAGTAGAGAATGCGCTCGAGATTGCGCGGTGAGAGATCGAGCAGCAGGCCGATACGGCTCGGCGTGCCCTTGAAATACCAGATATGACTGACCGGCGAGGCGAGCTCGATATGCCCCATGCGCTCGCGGCGCACCTTGGAGCGCGCGACCTCGACGCCGCACTTATCGCAGACAATTCCCTTGAAACGAACGCGCTTATATTTGCCGCACGAGCACTCCCAGTCCTTCGTGGGGCCAAAGATACGCTCACAGAACAGGCCGTCTTTCTCCGGCTTGAGCGTGCGATAATTGATAGTTTCCGGCTTCGTCACCTCGCCATAGCTCCACGAGCGAATCTGCTCCGGGCTGGCAAGGCTGACACGAATCGCGTCAAAATCGTTGACTTCGAGCATTGGTGGAGCGGAGAGCGTTTCACCCGGCGCATCAGTCGCCGTGTGTCGCCCGCGCCCATCTCCTTTCCGAATGCCTGAACAGGCTCTGTCAACAGGCTATGTAGGCTATAAAATCAGACCGTATGACTGCGGGATGGGAGGCCGCGACTTCCACATGAACACGGACAGTCGCATGCCTCCCCCACAAACTGAGACTACTCGCCGCCCTCGTAGCCGCTGATGTTGATGCCCAGTTCCGGCATCACGTCAGTGCCCGCGTCCTCGACGAACTGAATCCGCTGCTCGTCCTCGTTGAGCACCTCGACGTTGATGCCGAGGCTCTGCAGCTCCTTGACGAGCACCTTGAACGATTCCGGCACGCCCGGCTCGACGATGGGATCGCCCTTGACGATGGCCTCGTAGGTCTTGACACGTCCCGTCACGTCATCCGACTTGACGGTCAGAATCTCCTGGAGGATGTTGGAGGCGCCGTAGGCTTCGAGCGCCCACACCTCCATCTCGCCAAAGCGCTGGCCGCCGAACTGCGCCTTACCACCGAGCGGCTGCTGGGTGATGAGGCTATAGGGGCCGGTCGAGCGCGCGTGGACCTTGTCCTCAACCAGGTGGGCCAGCTTGAGCATATAAATGTAGCCGACTGTTATCGGCGCATCGAACGACTCGCCAGTGCGACCATCGAAGAGGATCACCTTGCCCTCACGCGGCAGTCCCGCGCGCTCCAGCAGGTCCTCGATCTTCTCCTCCGGCGCGCCGTCGAAGACGGGCGAGGCGACCTTCATGCCGAGCGCCTCCGCGGCCCAGCCCAGGTGCGTCTCCATAATCTGGCCGATGTTCATGCGGTGCGGCACGCCCAGCGGATTCAGAATGATATCCACCGGAGTACCGTCCGGCAGGAACGGCATATCCTCGATGGGCAGCACGCGGCTGATAACGCCCTTATTGCCGTGGCGTCCGGCCATCTTGTCGCCCGCGCCGATCTTGCGCTTCTGCGCGATGGCGACGCGCACCAAATGGTTCACGCCTGGCGGCAGCTCGTCGTTGTTATCGCGCGAGAAGACCTTGACCTCGACCACCTTGCCGCGCTCGCCGTGTGGCACCCGCAGCGAGGTATCTTTCACCTCACGCGCCTTCTCGCCGAAGATTGCGCGCAGCAGCTTCTCCTCCGCCGTCAGCTCTGTCTCGCCCTTCGGCGTGATCTTGCCGACGAGGATATCGCCGGGGCCAACCTCCGCGCCGATGTGGATGATGCCGCGCTCGTCCAGATGCCGCAGCCCCTCCTCGCCGACGTTCGGGATGTCGCGGGTGATCTCCTCCGGGCCGAGCTTCGTGTCGCGGGCCTCCACCTCGTGCTTCTCGATGTGGATGCTGGTGAAGAGATCCTCACGGACGACGCGCTCGCTGATGAGAATGGCGTCCTCAAAGTTGCCACCCTCCCAGGTCATGAAGGCCACCAGAATGTTCTGGCCCAGCGCCAGCTCGCCGTTCTCGGTGGAGGAGCTATCGGCCAGCGGCTGTCCCTTCGCCACGCGGTCGCCCTTGTTGACGATGGGGCGCTGGTTGATGCAGGTCCCCTGGTTCGAGCGGATGAACTTGCGCAGCCGCATCTCATGCTCGACGCCCTCGTCGTCCACCAGAACGATCTGGCGTGCCGTCACGCTGGTGATCTCGCCATCGGCGGGCGCCACCACCACCTGACCAGAGTCCACCGCCACCTGGCGCTCGATGCCCGTGCCGACAATCGGCGACTGCGGCCGGAGCAGCGGCACCGCCTGGCGCTGCATATTCGCGCCCATCAGCGCGCGGTTCACGTCGTCGTGCTCCAGGAACGGAATCAGCGCGGCAGGCACGCTGACCGTCTGGCGCGGCGAGATATCCATGTAGTCAACGCGGCTGGCTGGCTCTTGCACAAAGTTGCCGTTGTAGCGCGCCAGCACGCGGTTGCCAAGGAAGTGGCCCTCATCGCTGAGCGGCGCGTTGGCCTGGGCGATGACGAACTTCTCTTCCTCGTCGGCGGTCAGGTAGTCCACGTCCATCGTCACCCATGGCTCGACGTCCACCTTGCCCGAGTGCTTCTTCAGCGCCTCGACGACCTTCTCGTCCACCTTTGTGCCGCGAGGAACGAGCACCGCGCCCTTCTTATCGAGCACATCGCGTGAGAGCGTCTGCCCGATCAGCTCGGGATGGTTAGCCTCCATCGCGTGCACCACCTTGCGGTAGGGCGTCTCGATGAAGCCATACGAGTTGATCTGCGCGTAGGTCGCCATGTTGCCGATCAGACCGATGTTCGGCCCTTCAGGCGTCTCAATCGGGCAGATGCGGCCATAGTGCGAGTGGTGCACGTCGCGCACATCGAATCCGGCGCGCTCGCGCGAGAGGCCGCCCGGCCCCAGCGCTGAAAGGCGCCGCTTGTGGCCAATCTCGGCCAGCGGATTCGTCTGGTCCATGAACTGCGAGAGCTGGCTGCCGCCGAAGAACTCCTTCATCGCCGCCACAACCGGGCGGATGTTGATGAGCTGGTTCGGCGAGGCCTGCGACGGATCCTGCACAATCGCCATGCGCTCCTTGATGACTCGCTCCATCCGCAGCAGGCCAACACGGAACTGCTGCTGAATCAGCTCGCCCACGCTGCGCACGCGGCGGTTGCCCAGATGGTCAATGTCGTCTTTCTTGCCGCGTCCCTCATCCAGCTCAACCATGCGTCGCAGAATCGCCACCACGTCATCCTGCGTGAGCGTGCGAATGGTCTGCGGGATCGCCAGATCGAGCTTGCGATTCAGCTTGTAGCGGCCCACGCTGCCCAGGTCGTAGCGGCGCGGCGCGTAGAACAGGTTGTTCACCAGCTGGCGCGCGTTATCAATCGTCGCCGGATCGCCCGGGCGCAGCTTGCGATAGACCTCCAGCAGCGCCTCTTCGGGCGTCTTGACGCCGTCTTTCTCCAGCGTCGTCGTCACGAAGCGGCTGACGAAGGTATTGCCCGTTTCAGGATCCACCATCTCGAAGGCCTTCAAGATGCCCTCGTCGGTCTTCATTTCGGGCGTAGTGCTCGTCTTGCCGGGATCGCGGTCGCCGATGGCCGCCATCGCCCGCAGCAGCGTCGTGATCGGAATCTTGCGCTTGCGGTCAATCTTGACCGAGAGAATGTCGCGGTTGCTCGTCTCGAATTCGAGCCAGGCGCCCCGGTTGGGGATCAGCTTGGCGGCGAAGAGCTGGCGACCGGTCGTCGGGTCAGTGTCGGCGGTGAAGTAGACGCCGGGCGAGCGCACGAGCTGGCTCACCACCACGCGCTCGGCGCCGTTGATGATGAACGTGCCCTCTTTGGTCATGAGCGGGAAGTCGCCCATGAACACTTCTTTTTCCTGAATCTCGCCCGTCTCTTTATAGGTCAGGCGAGCCTTCACATAGAGCGGCGCGGCGTAGGTCGCATCGCGCTCGCGGCATTGGTCTTCAGTATATTTTGGTGATTCGAATGGATCCTGGTCGTCGTCAAAGAGAAACTCGAGCTTCAGGTTCTTGCCGGTGAAATCCTCGATGGGAGAGATTTCCGCAAAGAGATCTTTCAACCCCTCGCGCTTGAACCAGCCGAACGAGTCGAGCTGGACCTGAATGAGGCTGGGCATTGGGCGGATATCAGGAATCCGCGCGAAGCTCACACGCTCGGGGAGGGAGACGGCTTTGCTCAGTGCCATGCGTGAATAACTCCTCTCGCCAGTCGCCCGTTTCGTATGGGACGTTTTTTAACCCGACGCCTGTACCGAATCAGTGGCAGCGTGAACAGCGCTCCTCGAACGTTGCTCCGCCTCCGCCCGGCCAGCGGCCCCGGCCCACACGCAAAGTTAGTAGGGAAAGCTGGAATAATAAAACTGACAATCGTCAGCGAGGCCAGATCGTCTGTCGCGTCTCCGCGCGAAGCAGTCACCTGGCCGGGATACCCGAATCCGGTGGCGACGCGGCGGGCGACATCCGCGACAGTGAGGATGAAGCACCGGATCGGGTCAGGTTGTGGAGCGCCTCCAGGGTATGGTATGCCATGTGTGCCGGTAATACTGGTGATACCGGTTGTGCCAATGGAGCAGGCCGCACCAGACAGGGGTCTGGCTGGCTCTGCGAGGGAGAAACGGCGTGCCAAACGCGATTGCCAGCGCCAGGGCTGACGAGATAATCCATCCGAAGTGTGTCGCTCATCGCGCCTGTTTTCTGTGCTGTAGAGAACGTCGTTTCGGGTTGCCGCCGCACCCGTCTCACCAATGCCAGCCGAGGACTTTCACGCTGGCGCCACGCACCCATTTACACACACGCAAGACCAGCAGGCCGCAATTTTGGGGAATTGACACGGCATGCTGGTTCGTCTATGCTATGTGTTGATGAATGGCGTTCACGGTCCTCGCTTGGGCAGGTCACAGGGCGGACTGCCGACGAATGATGCGCTCACCCCATGCCGTCGCAACCGCGATGGAACGAAGTAGAGTGGCCGTTCGAGGTCGCCGGAGATCGAACAGCACGGCATCTCAAAATACGCCTGGAAGTGTGCTCTAGAAAACGTCGCAGGTTACTAGTGTATCACGGGCCTCCTGACTATGTCAAGGGGTATGTCCGAGTGTCTTTGTGCGCCGCCCGACATCGCCGACATCGCCCGCAAGTACTACCCCTGCTCCAACCAAAGGCCTATCGCACCCTGTAGACAGCGCGCGTTACCCTCGCTACAATAATTCAGTGGGCGTATCACATAGGTCATCTGTCTTCCACGCGAAACGTTTTAGCGTCTCCCGCAGTTGAATAGGTAGGGCGCTCTCAGCGTTCGGCCTGGCACACAATTCGCGTATTGGTCTGATAGGCTTGGTGGACTTCATGACGGCAGAGGTTGAGGTGACACACGATGGCCAACACGGAGGACAATGATCGCATCACGCAGGCGCTAGAACTGCTCGGCAACCGGTTCGACCCGGAGATCGAGGAGAGCTTCACGTCTATCGCCGAGCGTATTCTGGCCCAGGCGCTGGAAAACGTCGAGCTGGCCGAACGCAAACTGCGCCAGATTCAGGAGCTGGTCGGCGACGTCGCGCTGGCGGGCAGCAACTGACGCCACGGCGCCAGCGCCAGCGCCTGTGAGTGGGGCTAGCGCTCGCCACCCGCGAGGAGCTGCCCGATAAGACTCTCGGCGCGTCGCACCACCTCGGTCTCATTCGCGTAGGTCAGCCGCCGCATCGCCTCCGTCAGCCCGAACCAGCGCGCCTCATCATACTCGGCATCGTGTAGTGAGACATCACCGCCGGTTGCCTCCATCAGAAAGTGGCGCACCTCTTTTTCATAGCGCACCCCCCGGCGCCCGAAGCTGTACTGGATGCTGCCCAGGTCGCCGACAATGCGCGCCTGGATGCCGGTCTCCTCGCCCACCTCGCGCAGCGCCGTCTCCTCGACGGTCTCGCCATCCTTCGGCGTCCCCTTGGGCAGCGTCCAGGTGTCGTCGCGCCGATACCCGACCAGCACCACCTCGACGCCTGCCAGCGCGGAACCGGGGGTAGCCGCCGTCTCCACGTTGGCCTCCATAGGGGGGAGAACAGTGGGGAGCCGAAAGACGACCCCACCAGCGGAAAATGCGCGTACAACTCTCGGCCTGGGCATCTCGTCGTCCGTATCCAGTTCTTTTCGGATTGGGTCTACGCTGCCATCGCCTGCCATCATCTGATATCAACGGGCACAGAAGCCGCCGCGAGTTGGGCGGCGGCTTCTGTCTCGTCTGCCTCGGCGCATTCCTGATGGTGGCCTGGCTCCTGTCCTGGCTCCTGTCCTGGCACCTGCCTCAGCCTTGCGCGAGCCTGAATCATCGAGATGGCTAGACAGCCACGACGCGGCCCTTCTCGCGATTGACCCGCAGAATCTTGAGCAGGTATTGCTCCGAGTTCAGGTAATAGGGATTGCGCTTGATGAACTTGCCGACGACCGCGATGGGATGGAGTTTCAACAGTTCCACGACGAGGCCGCCTGGGAGTTTGGAATAATCGTAGTGCACCAGCGCGATGATCGGGGCATTCTGGAAGGTGAAGACGGCGTCGGATGCGGCTTCATACTTGAGGATTTGCTGGGGGATTTGTGCTGTGTTGGCGGCGCCTTCGGTCAGCCAGTTCATATCCATCGAGATACGCACTGCTTTCCAGCCCTCGCGCATCGCCTGCGCGATAAAGGTCTGGTGGGTCGAGAGCAGATGATAAGGATCAAAGCGGTTATTGACTAAGAAAGGCTCTCGATCCGAGACCAGTTGAAGCTGACCGGTCTGCTGTGTCGCCGCGACATCCACTCCCTGCTTCCCAAGCGCCTGTTCCATATCCTTGACCGAGGCGGGCGTTCCCGCGAAGAGACATTTTTCCGAGGCTGCCAGGCCGACTTCCAGTAAGCGCGCTGTGACACCAGCGATTTCATTCACCTTGTTATAGAGTTGGACAATATGAGAACCTGGTGGAATCCGCTCGGATTTCCCCTCGACACTCAAATCCATGCTTGTACCTCCGCTCTCGAGGGTCAGGGACAAACCGTGCCGCATGACACTACGTAACACAAGCTCAGCACTGAACTGGACGGTGTATGACGGGAGCGCATAGCCTGAAGCGCATGCCTGAGCCACTCGAGGAATACACAAGCGCTGCGCGGCAGGTCAAACCGCGGGCACGAAAATCCGCTTCGGGCCGCTGTTCGATGCTGGTCTGCCTATTGGCGTCTGGGGAGAGTATATCCAAGGCTAAGGTGAGTGTCAAGTGAAGAGCTAGCTTGATCCCGGAAAATTCAGGCATTGTTGGCCATATTGTGATGGCCGGAGACGCGGTGAGAGCGCCCCTCCCCAAGCGGGGAGGGGTGGAGAGGTGTGGGGAAAAAGCGGCACTATTCGTGCTGTTCGCGGAGCGCCGGAAAGAGGATTACCTCGCGGATAGTCTCCTGATTGGTGAGCAGCATCGTCAGCTTTTCGATGCCGCCTCCCCAGCCGCCCGTTGGCGGCATCCCCACCTCCAGCGCCTCGATATAGTCCTCGTCGAGCACCTGCGCCTCCTCGTCGCCGCCCGCGCGCTGGCGTGCCTGATCCTCGAAGCGCACCCGCTGGTCCAGAGGATCGTTCAGCTCGGAGAAGGCGTTCCCCATCTCCAGCCCACCGGCGAAGAGCTGGAAGCGCTCGGTCGTATTCGGGTCGTCGGGCTTGCGCTTGGCCAGCGGCGAGATATCGAACGGATAATCGTAGAGGAAGGTTGGCCCCGTGACCTTCGGGTTGCGGCCACGGGTGATGCTGTCCTTCAGGTTGTCGATCAGCTTGCCGCGCCCCAGCTTCGGATCGACAGTGTGCCCTTTCTTGCGCATCACTTCCGCCAGCGCGTCTCGTTCGGGGTACTTGTCAAAGTCGATGCCAGCATACTCGGCGATAGCCTCGCGTAGCGTCAACCGCTGGAACGGCGGCGTCATATCTAGCGCCATTCCGAGGTAGCTGATCTGGAGCGTGCCACAGACCGCCAGCGTGATATGGGCATGCATCTCCTCCACCTGCCGCATGACCTCCTCGAAGTCGGCGTAGGCCTGGTAGAACTCCATCGTCGAGAACTCGGGATTGTGCTCGCGGTCCATCCCCTCGTTGCGGAAGCTGCGGCCAATCTCATAGACTCGCTCGAAGCCGCCAACGATCAGCCGCTTGAGATAGAGCTCTGGGGCGATGCGAAGGTAGAAGTCGCGGTCCAGCGTGTTGTGATGGGTCACGAAGGGGCGGGCCGTCGCGCCGCCATAGAGCGGCTGCAGAATCGGCGTCTCCACCTCGATGAAGCCGCGCGCATCCAGAAACTGGCGCATGGACGACAGAATCTTCGCCCGCGCCTGAAAGATTGGGAACTCCACCTCGCGATTGGCCAGCAAGTCCAGGTAGCGCTTGCGGTGGCGCACCTCGGGATCGGACAGCTTGAGGTCGCCGCCTGCGCCCTTCGCGGGCAGGGGCGTCAGCGACTTGGAGAGCAGCTCATATCGCTGGACGGCGAGCGTCTTCTCGCCTGTCTTGGTGGTGAAGAGCGTGCCGGTGACCTGCAAGAAGTCGCCCAGGTCAACCAGCTTGAGGCGCTGGAAGGCTTCGTCGCCGATGGTATCGCGCTTGAAGTAAATCTGGGTGTTCGCGCTGCCATCTTCGATATTGGCGAAGACGGATTTCCCCATCTCGCGCCGCAGCATCAGGCGGCCTACCAGGGTAATCTGCTGCCCCTGAAGATCGTCGAAGTGCGCCAGGGTCTCGGCGGCGGTGTGTGTGCGGTGGCTGCGCGCGGGATAGGGATCGATCCCCTCGGCGCGCAGGGCGGCCAGCTTCTCCAGTCGGGCCTCTCGCTCGTCCGACATGATGTCGTCTCATCCTCCTCGTCAGTTGGGTGCAAACGAGCGTATTGTACCACGCGGAACCTCATCCCCTTATGTGCGGGGTGGGGAGATCCGCTATTCCACCTGTCTCCGGAATACGACACTGGCGGAGAGTATCGCCAAGCCAATCAGCGCGAGAATCAAGCCGAGCAGCGTAATCCAAACACCTGACTGCACGGTCCAATAGCCCCCGACGAGCGTGTTAGTGGCACCGATGCCTGCATACGCCAGCCCGACGATCGCGACCGCCGCCACCAGCCAGAGCGTCGTCCAGACGCAGAAGCCGCGGGTCACCGAGCGCAGCCAGACGCCCAGGAAGATCATTGCCGCGCCGACGCCAAGGAGGATGCCAATCGCATAGCGAGCAATGCCTGGGTCGAGGAGCAGCAGTATGTTCGGATCATTTGCCGAGCTTACGGCGAACTTGCTGGTCGCCAGATCGAACCAGGCAAAGAGTGCGCTGTTCGCGGGAACACCTCGGCAACTACTGAAAAATAGCGGCGTCTGGTTGCAATTGCTTGCTGCCCAGCCTGCCGAGAAGAAACCAAACGCCCAGATGATGAGGCCAAGATTGAGCACACTGGCGCCGGGTAACTGGATAATCGAGCGTGGTGTGCCTTCGTCGTTGCCGGGGAGATGCCAGAAAGCATGCCTGCGCCATTCGCTGGCCAGCAGCCCGATGACCGCGATCCACAGCGGCACGAGCGCCGCTACCGCCAGCCAGTATCCAAGCGCAAATTGGCCGGTAAAGTGTACAAGTGTCTGGCCGTCCGTCGGGCCGCCTAATGGATAGGACAACGTTACACGGTTGCCAGTGACGGTAGGCGAGAGCCCGAATGCGACGATCAGAAGGGTGACAAAAATGACCCACAGACCAAAGACATGGGTGGCAATCGCGCCGAGCAGCGAATCGGCTGGCCGCCAGAGCAGTGGCGCAAGCAGCAGCCCAAGCACCAGGAATCCGTCCACGATGAATTGCGATGGGGTGATACTGCCTAACTTGAAAATGCCAAGTACCGCGATAGCATTGCTCGGATCAATGAACAGCGGCGTTTGCTTAACATCCGCGGGGCTACCGACGGCCCACGGCAGCCACGCGGCATAGGCGAAGATCAGCGCGCCCACCGTCGCCAGCAGGCGGACCAGCCGACCGCTCGATGCGCGCTCCCCCTTTGGTCTCGCCGACGGATTCGCCGCTAGAGGCGCTGTGTCGTCCTGTGCCGAGACCCCTTGCGCGTCACTCATCTGCCTGCTCTCTTTCACCATTCCTGGCAATCTGCCGCACGCTGCTGTACGCTGCCCTCGCCGAACATCAGCCAACCCGTACGGCTGGCTCCCCTAGTCTACATGAGTCGCGGCAATCGCGCTAGAGCGAGATGGTAACGCTGACCGCCGATTTCAGTGAATCCGCGCAGGCGGACTTTGCGGCGAAGTTGTGCCAGAATGAGGAAGACGCGCTCGAAGGCCGCTTCGAGCGCGAACTGAAGAGCTACGAATCGCATCAGGTTGAGGGAGCTTAGGTCAACATCGAGGCTGAAGCTGACTGAACCGCGTCCCAGCGGTGAGGCTAGGTGGTGACATGCACGCCCTGTATCGCCTTCTTGATGAGCTGCAACACCTCCTCCGGGTGGGAGACCATCGCCACATGGTTCGAGGAGACTTCGACGGTGGTCGCTCCCATGCGCTTAGCAAACAGCCGCTCGGCATCGGGCGGGATCGTCTGGTCGCCCTCGGCCACCATGAACCAGGTCGGCAGCGCCTTCCAGGCAGGGACGCCCATCACGTCGTCGAGCGCGCTCCAGGATAACGGCTGCTGCACTGCGAACATGACCCTTGCCTTCACTGGATCAACGTCTGCCGCGAAGTGGCCCACGAAGTCATCTTCGGGAATCCACGCAAAGCCCTGTTGGTCGACATCGAGATGTGCGATGGCCGGAGTCGGCGGTCCCTGCTTCAGCAACGCGCCAATCGATTCACCTTGGTCGAGCCCGAAGCCCGCGATGTACACGAGACCAATGACGTTCGGCGCGTCGGCGCCGAGCGCGGTGATAATCTGGCCCCCGTACGAGTGACCGACGACCAGGGTCGGGCCATGCTGGCGTGCCAGAACCTGGCGCAGCCGGGCGACGTTATCCGCCAGCGAAGTTAAAGGAAACTGTGGGGCAGTCACCGTGTAGCCGTCAGCTTGCAAGCGCGCTACCACCGCGCTCCAGCTGGAGCCATCTGCCCACGCACCGTGGACCAGAACGATGTTTGGTAAGGTCGCCAATGTCGCCATCCTTCCTTCTCGTTAGTAATTTCTTGCGGCCTCCCGAGAGGAGCTATCCACATGTGTAGCACGATGAGGGGCCGTGAGCGCCATGAATTGGGCGTATCATCGGGGCTAGACATTTGCCGCGCCTGAGGGTGAGGTAACGTACCGATCCCGTGCGTCTCATGCTCCGGGCCGACGTGTATCTTCCCCGCTAGTTGCGCTTGCGGCGTTCGTCGCTGTATGTGGTGTACTGTATGTGGTGTATGCGGTGTATGCGCCACTGCCACACACACGAAAAACTCAGAGCGCGCGTCTGGCGCATGCTGCGGCCCAGGGGTGGACTTCGTGGCCCAGCAACGGAGGCCGTTCAGTCGCGGTTTGAACCGCCAGCTTCTAATGGGCGGCGAAGTTGTGCCAGAAGAGGAAGACGCGCTCGCGCAGGGGCGCGTGTTCGAGCGCGCGCAGATAGGGATCGCGCTCCCACAGCCACTCCGCCGTCTCGCGGGCGAGCGCCAGCAGTGGCGTATCGGCCATCGTCGCCACCTTCAGCTCCGGCAGGCCGCTCTGCCGCGTCCCAAAGAAGTCGCCGGGGCCGCGCAGCCGCAGGTCCGCGTCGGCCAGCGCGAAACCGTCGGTTGTCTGCTCCAGCACCGCCAGCCGCTCGCGCGCCGCCATGCCAGCCTCCTGGCTCAACAGGTAGCAGTACGACTGGTGCGCACCGCGCCCGACGCGCCCGCGGAACTGATGCAGCTGTGAGAGGCCGAAGCGGTCGGCATCCTCGATCAGCATCACCGTCGCGTTCGGCACGTCCACGCCGACCTCGACCACAGAGGTTGCCACCAGCACGTCCACCTCGCCGTCGCGGAAGGCGCGCATCACGCGGTCCTTCTCCGCCGGGCGCATCTGCCCATGCACCAGCCCCAGCCGCAGATCGGGGAAGACCTGCGTCCGCAGCCGCTCGTACTCCTGCGTCGCCGCCTTTGCCTCCAGCGCCTCCGACTCCTCGACCAGCGGACAGATGATATACGCCTGCCGTCCCTCCGCCACCTCCTGCGCCACTAGCCGATAGGCCTCCTGCCGCTGCGTGCCCGAGCGCCAGCGGGTGATGATCGGCTGGCGTCCGGCGGGCATCTCGTCGAGCACCGAGACATCCAGATCGCCGTAGAGTGTGAGGGCGAGCGTGCGCGGGATCGGCGTCGCCGTCATCACCAGCATGTGCGGGTTGTAGCCCTTCTGGCGCAGAGCGTCGCGCTGCTCCACGCCGAAGCGATGCTGCTCGTCCACCACCGCCAGCCCCAGCTTCGCGAACGAGACGCCCTCCTGGATCAGTGCGTGCGTGCCAACGGCTACGGCTGCCTGCCCGTTGGCGAGGGCGTCGCGGTTGGCGGTGCGCTCTTTGGCGCGCTGGCTGCCCGTCAGCAGGACCACATGCAGCCCAAACGGCGCGAGCAGCACGCTCAGGCCGCGATAGTGTTGCTCGGCCAGAATCTCCGTCGGCGCCAGAATCGCGCCCTGGTAGCCATTGGCGGCGGCGGCCAGCAGCGCGGCGGCGGCCACGACCGTCTTGCCGGAGCCAACATCGCCCTGCAAGAGGCGGCTCATCGGCTGTGTCTTGCGCATATCGGCCAGAATCTCGCGCATGGCACGCCGCTGAGCGCCCGTCAGCGCGAACGGCAGCGTCGTCTCGAAGCAGCTTGCCGTCAGCGGCCAGAGTCCCCCGCCCGGATGGCTCGCGGCGACAGGCTCGCTGGCGGGCGCATCGGCGAAGAGCAGCGAGTCGGGCACCGGCATCGCTGGGGCGGGCGGCCCTTCCTTCCAGTTCGCCCGGCGGGTGAGCATCCCCAGCTGAATGAGGAAAAGCTCGTCGAACGCCAGCCGCCGTCGCGCCGCCGCCAGCAACTCGCCGTTCTGCGGATAATGCATCTCCGCCACTGCGTCGGGCAGCGCCATCAGCTTCGCCCGCGAGCGCACCTCCGGCGGCAGATGCTCCGGCACGAACGGCGCGCAGCGGTCCACCACCCACTTGGTGAAGCGGCGCATCACCTTCGGGCTCAGCCCCTCGGTCAGCGCGTAGACCGGCACCAGCCGTCCGGTGTTGATCAGGTCGCCCTGCTCCGGCAGCTCGTGGCTCTTCACCGCGAACTCGACGCGGTTGCCGAAACGCTGCTTCGTGCCGGTCATGACGATATGCGCGCCACGGGGAAGCTGCTTGAGCAGGTAGGGCTGGTTGAACCAGGTGGCGTAGACCGCGCCCGTCTCGTCCGAGACGCGGGCGACCGTGCGGGTGCGGCCGTTCTTGGTGCGCTTATTCTCGACCTCCCAGATCAGCCCAAGCGTGGTCGAGACCTGATCGAACGGCAACTGGCCAATCTTCTGCAGCGTGCTGTAGTCGTGGTGCTCGCGCGGGAAGTCGAAGAGCAGGTCGCGCACCGTCTGGATGCCCAGTCGCGCCAGCCGCGTCTCCTGAGTTGCGCCAACCCCCGGCACGGCCGTCACCGCCGCCTGGAGCAAATATTCGTCCTCGGGGCGCGGCTCGCGTGGTGGCATAGGCGGACGCGGACGCTCGGCGGGCAGAATGGGCGGCTTGGGCAGTGGCTTCGCCAGGGGCCAGTTTTCCTCGGACGTGGGGGCTGTAGGACGTTTGGCGGCGTGGCCATTGGCTGGCTGGCCGAATCGGGGCGCCTCGCGGCCGGGCCGTGGGCTGGCTGCGGGCGCGGATGCCGGGCGAGGGCGCGTGGCGCTCTTCGCATCAGCAGGCGTATCGAAGGCATCGAGCAGCGCCAGCGCCGCGCGAATCTTGGCGGCGCGCTGCATTGGGTCGAGCGTGCGATAGCCCGTCAGCAGGTGGAGGATCGCAACTTCAGGAAATCGTCCCGTTGCGCCAGCGGGCGGCGCGGCGATCTCGCCACGGTCGCGGGCGTCGCGCATCTGCGTGGCCCAGCGCTCGATAAACGCCTCGATGCCGCCAGGCTTGACGACGTTGTCCTGATGGCCGCTCCGCTGCTCGTGGGCCAGAATATGCTGCGCCCGTTCGATCAACTGGCGCGCGCTATCGGGCTGTTTTCCTGCCCTCGCGGGAGTCTCCTGCACGATTTCGCCTCGTTACTGTGCGCCGCGAAATGTGCAGCGCCGCCTCATCAGTATATGCCTGCCACCCTGGGCGCGGCAAACCGATAGCCCGACCGACGCCCGTCTGCTGACATCCGACGTGGTATAGTAGGGGAAAGCTGAGATGGACCTGAGAGGATGCTCGCTGCAGGGACGTACTCTCACATGTGATTCTCACGAAGGAATGCTATTCCTTTCGAGTAGTAGTAGAGCAGCGGTGAGGAGGCCAGGCGATGCCCCGCGCGATAGACTTCCACGTGCATTTGCCCATTGCCGAGTTTATGGATGGCGCCATCGGGAAATATCGCGCCGCCGTCGAGCAATACTTCCGCAAGGAGGTCACGCTCCGCGACATCGAAGAGATTGCCGACTACTACGCCGGGCAAGACATCGTGGGGGTGCTGTTGGCCTGGGACGCCGAGACAGCCACCGGCCAGAAACCGTTGCGCAACGACACCGTGGCCGAGATCGTCCGCCGCTATCCGCAGCAATTCGTCGGCTTCGCCAGCGTCGATCCACACAAAGGCGACCGCGCCATCGAGGAGATCGAGCGGGCGGTGAAAGATCTGGGTCTTTCCGGGGCCAAGTTCCATCCCGGTATTCAGAATTTCTATCCCGACGATCCGCAATTCCGCCCGCTCTTCGAGCGCATCGCCGCGCTCGGTATTCCGGCGCTCTTCCATACAGGCACGTCTGGCCTGGGCGCCAACATGCCCGGCGGCGGAGCCGTCAAGCTGGAGACGATGCGGCCAATTCACCTGGATAGTCTGGCCGCGGATGTGCCGGACCTGACGATCATTGGCGCGCATCCCTCCTGGCCGTGGGAGCAGGAGATGATCGCCATCCTGCAGCATAAACCGAACGTCTACAATGATCTTTCCGGCTGGTCACCCAAATACATCCCACCCGCGCTCCTCAAAGAGGCCGCCGGACGTCTGAACGGGAAGTTCCTGTTCGGCTCGGACTACCCGTTCATCCCGCCGGATCGGTGGCTTGCGGACTTCTTCAACCTGGATGGCTGGAGCGATGATGCTCGGCGCAATGTTCTCTGGCGCACGGGAGCGCGTCTGCTGGCGCACACCGCCGTCGCGGGCATGGCGTTTTCTGGCGCGGAACATGCTAATTGAAACAGCTTGACACAACGCCCGCCGTTTCCGGTGAGTGTGTTGGCGAGAGGCCATTGTGCCCGGTATACTAACGGATATATGCGAAGCCAGGAGATAAAAAGAACGGTGGGCGAGCGCTGGGCGACCTATGTAACGTCGCTGGGTCCCGCCGTACGAACCGCTGTCGCGTCTGCCCCGCTATCAAGGACACGAATGCGGCAGATCTGGGCAACGATGCCTCAGACACTTGCGCGACTTTTTCAGAGTGACCGGGTTTTTGCCGGTCTGCTCGCGCTGTGCTATGTCTTTTACCTGACGCCTGCCGGCACCAACACGCTCAGCCGGTATGACATGGTCTACGCGCTGGCGCATGGCACCGCGATCATAGATATCCATGCGGGCAACACCATCGACGTGAGCTACTACCAGGGCCACTGGTATTCGCCGCGCTCACTCGGCCTCTCACTGCTGGCGACGCCGCTGCTCTGGCTGCTCAGTCACATCACCAGCATCGACAACACGACGCAGTTCACGCTGACCCAGCAGATCGCCTACCTGAACGCCTTCACGCTGCTGCCGGTCGCCATTATGGCCGCGGTGGCGCTACGCCGTTTCGTCGCGCACCTGCGCCCCTCGCTGGCGTCCACCCCGCTGCCGATGGTGGTGGCGGGCGCGTTTGCGCTGGGCACGCTGGCATTCCCGTTCTCGACCACCTTCTTCAGCCATGCCTTCGGCGGCGGTCTCGCCTTCATTGGCTTCTATCTGCTCTACCGCGCCCGCGAGAAAGAGAACGCTGGCGCGTGGGTGATCCTCTCCGGCCTGCTGCTGGGGCTGGCCGTCATCAGCGAGTACCCCGTCGGGGTAATCGTCGTGCTGCTCTTCGCCTATATCTGGCTTGTCTTCCCGCGCCAGCGCCTGCTGATGACTGGCGCGTTCATCGTCGGCCTGATACCGAGCGTGCTGCTGCTGGGGTGGTATAACTGGTTTGCCTTTGGCAGCCCGCTCCATCTCAGCTACGCCTACGTCAGCGATCCGGCGTTCTCCGGGCAGCACGACGGGTTCTTTGGCATCACCACGCCACACCTGGATAGCCTCTGGTCAACGCTGGTCTTCCCGCGCGGGCTGCTGATCGAGTCGCCGTTCCTGCTGCTCGTGCCGCTGGGCCTCGCCCGCTGGCTGCTCCGGGGCTACCGCGCGACCGCCACAGCGTCCACAGCGTCCGCATCGTCGGCGCTCAGGCGCGGGCTGAGGCGGCTCTGGGCCACGCTTCAGACGCCAGGAATACCCGAGGCGCTGGTCGCGCTGGCGGTGGTGGTGCTCTATCCACTGGCAATCTCGTCGTACTTCCTGCCGATGGCGGGCGAGAACCTGCCCGGCCCGCGACTGCTGGTACCGATGCTGCCGTTTGCCTGCATGGCGCTCGCCTGGGTGGTGGATCATCCGCGCCGCTGGCTGCGCGTGGCGTTCGCCGTCACGCTCGTCTATGGGGTGGCGATCTCATTCCTCTTCGTCGCGCTCGGTGTGCGCATCTACCACACCTATCTGCCCTTCCCGCTGACCGACCTCTATTGGCCGCTCATCAGCAGCGGCGGGATCGTCCCCGCCAGGAATGGCGAAACGCCGCAGAGCCTGCTCACGCTGATTCACGGATTCCCTTCCGGCATCGCGTTCTGGTTCCTGCCGCTGGTCCTCAGCGTCTGGGCCACCTTCGCCGTGCGTGCGCTCGTTTCGCGCAGGCAACACCGCCGACCCCGGCTAACCGCCACCGCGCCCAGTTCTGACGCGGAGGCCGGGGCGCGAGAGACCGCTCCCGCGCTGGATATGGTCGCCGCCTCGCGGTAACGATAGCCGCACGCGCGTATCAATCAGCTATCAGTCACCCTCGACCTTCTTGGTAGTCAGAGCTGTGGCTCCGTTGCTCCTGATGTATTCCCAGACCTTTGCTGTTTCTTCATCCCCGCGTACAGCGCCATAGATGTGGTTGTACTGGTCAAGATGCACATACGCGGTCGCGTAGCTGCCATCGTTGCCGTAGTACTCGATCTCCTTCCGTATCTCCATTTGGTAGAAGTTCACGCCGCCCGCATGTTCCGACTCGGCGTCCTTCGCCAGCTGCTCCGCGATCTTCTGGCCGCCTGTTCCCTGGATATGCGCATCCTTGATCGAGAAGTCTTTGTTCATTCGGATGACGACGCTCGCCTCTTTTGTACCCCAGCCCTCTTTGACTGTGTTCCCGCGAATCCATTCTTCAGTCAGCAGGCGAAAGATGTTTTCGGGCGTTGAAAATTGCGCTCGCGCCTGCACCTCAGCATACGCGTCGCTCAACACCATGCGCATCGTGGTGTATTTGTCGGCGGCGTCGCCCAGCGCTTCCGTGGCCCTGCCTTTCTTTGTGTCGGTGGACCGGAACATCGCATCACGAATCTTGCCCACGCGCGCGACAATCATCGGCGTTCCCGCCTCCACTGCCTGCCGCATCTTCCCGAGAGATGTATTATGCTGAACGTAGAAATCGCGCAGGGTCGCCGATTCTTTGGCCTCCTCAGCCCGCTTCACCTCTTCGTTGAGCGCCTTGAGCGCTTCCAGCCCGAACTCCACCGGCTTTGTAGCTTTCTCTGAGACCTCGCCCAAAGCCCACTTGGCGACCGATCCAATTTTGCCCACAGCTTTTTCGAGGAAGAACTTTCCCATCGCCTTCTGGAAATCGGGACTCGATTCTTTATCGGACTTGCTCTCCAGGACGACGAGGAAATTAGCGAGCGCGGTCTGCCACCCGGTGAGAATCGCCTGCTGGAAGCCCATAACGCCTCGCGCTAGGTCCTCATCTTCGAGGTCCGCGGCTCCCGTGTCACCGCCCTCCACGTAGCCCTGCACGCCCTCTGAAAGGCCCTTCGCGACTGTTGGCGGCGCCTTGGTCGCTCCTTCTGGTTCGCGCTGTACCGTGCTGGCAGCCGCCGTATCGCTCCCCTGCTGGACGACATGGGTTAGCTCGTGCGCCAGCAGATGCTGTCCCGCGGTAGTTGTGGGCGCGTACTGCTCCGCGCCAAAGACGATATCGCTGCCGACGGTATACGCCCGCGCCTGGAAGTCCGATGCCGACTGCGCCGCCTGCTCATCGGTGTGGACGCGCACGTGGCCGAAGTCGTGGCCAAAGCGCGGCTCCATGTAGGCGCGGGTCGCCGCATCGAGTGACTGGCCGTCGCTGCCGGGAATCGCCTCGTGCGCACTCGATTGGCTTGCCATCGCGTGCGTGGCGGTCGTATCGCCCGATGCAGCCGCCGTGTCAACTTCGGGCATGCGCAGCACTGTGTCGGCTACCTGGTCCGCCTCCTGCTCGTGGGCATCGCCCCGCTGGCTAACACGCAGCTTCGTCTGCGGCTCCAGTGCTGGCGCGGGCTGGACAGCAATCTGACCGAAGTTGTGGCCCGGATCGTTGAGCGCGGCAGGGGCTTCCTGGTCGCGTGTAGGGGAAGTCAGCGCCAGGCGGCTCTTCTCGTCCTCCGCTGCAACTGGCGACGTGCGATACCTGCGTGTCCGTGCGTACGTGCTCATTTTGACGCCCTCGATTCAATCGCGCGGCTCGCGCATCAGAGGTTCCGTCGTGTGTGCTTCTGTGCCTATGTGCCTATGCGCACCCATGTATACGCGATAGGTATACGCAAATAGTACACGCTATTCGCCGCCATTGAAAGGCCTGGACACGCGCGATAGCGGAAGGACGTCATTTATGTGGCGCGAGAGACATTTCGGCGTGCCGCCTACCGCGCCCGCCGGATCATCGTACCCGCGCCTTCGTGCGTGAAGAGCTCGCGGATCAGCACGTGTGGCTCGCGGCCATCGACGATATGCACCCGTTCGGTCGTCTCCAGCGCCCGCAGCGCCGCCTCCGCTTTCGGGATCATCCCGCCGGAGATCACTCCCTGCTCGATTAGCGCCCGCACCTCATCGTCGGTCAGCTCCGAGAGCAGCCTGCCCTGCGCATCGAGGACGCCGGGAACGTCGCTCAGGTAGAGCAGCTTGGTGGCGCTCAGCCCGCGGGCCAGATCGGCGGCGGCGTCATCGGCGTTGACGTTGAGCACCGCATCATCATCCCCCAGCGCGATGGGCGCAATGACCGGGATGAAGCCCGCCGCGCTCAGCGCCGTGATGACCCCGGCATCCACCGTCGTAATCGCGCCAACGTAGCCGAGGTCAGCCGCGATCTGGCGCGCGTGGAGCAGCCCGCCGTCGATCCCTGTGAGGCCGATAGCCTTGCCGCCCAGACTCACCAGCAGCCGCACCAGGTCGCCGTTCACCTTGCCCGCCAGCACCATTCGCACGACCTCGAGCGTCGCGGCGTTGGTCACGCGCAGGCCGCGCTCGAACCGCCGCGGCAGGCCTACCCGCTCCAGCCAGTCGTTGATCTCTGGCCCGCCGCCATGCACCAGCACCGGATGCGCGCCCAATCCGCGCAGCCAGACTATATCTTCGAGCGCATCACGCTGATTGTCGAGCGTGCTGCCGCCCAGCTTGATCACCAGCGTGCGCCCGCGCAAAGTCTCGATGTACGGTTGTGCCTCACGCAGCACCTGCGCGATGACCGCATGCCGCGCCACCTGGCTGGCAGCTGCCAGCTCGCCCACACTTGCTATCGCTGTTGCGTCCGCCATCAGGGGTACACTCCTTCGCGCGGCAGTCCTACCGCCTCGTCCAGTCCATACATCAGGTTGGCGCACTGAATCGCCTGGCCCGCCGCGCCCTTCACCAGATTGTCTATCGCGCTCACCAGAATCAGCCGCTCGCTCTCGGCGTCCCACGCGGGCGTGATATAGCAGAGGTTGCCACCGAGCGTCCACTTTGTATGCGGCGGCTGTTCCAACACCTGCACGAACACCGCGCCGTGATAGACCCTTTCCAGCGCGTCGCGCGCGTCGTCGAGCGTCACGCCGGGGCGCGGGGTGGCGTAGCTGGTCGCCAGAATGCCGCGCGTCATCGGCACGAGATGCGGCGTGAACGTCAGCCGGACGGGCGTATCGGCGGCGCGTTCGAGCTGCTGGCGAATCTCTGGCATGTGGCGATGGCCGCCCAGTCCATACGCGCTCACGTCCTCGTTCACCTCGCTGAAGTGGCTGCTCAGTCGCAATGTGCGGCCCGCCCCACTCACGCCCGACTTGGCGTCTACAATCACATTAGGCTCGATCATATTGGCGGCCAGCAGTGGCAAGAGCGGCAGGAGCGCCGCCGTTGGGTAGCAGCCAGGCACGGCGACCAGTTGGGCGTCGGGTAGCTCATCCCGCGCCCATTCGGCCAGCCCATAGACCGCCGACTCCAACAGTGCTGGCGCGGGATGCTCGTAGCCATACCAGCGCGGATAGAGCGCCCGGTCGCGCAAGCGGAAGCCCGCCGAGAGGTCCACCACGCGCCGACCCGCGCGCAGATACTCCGGCACGCACTCGACGGCGGCGTCATCTGGCAGGGCGACGAAGACTAGCTCCGCCCGCTTCACATCCTCACCGAACGCAAGCTCATTGTGTCCCAAATGAGGAAAGACATCGCCGATGCGCCGACCTGCCTCCGAGCGCGCGGTGACCTCGACAACCTCGAACATTGGATGGCGGCGCAGCAGTCGCAGGATTTCGACACCGCCATAGCCAGTGCCGTTGACCACCGCCACAGGAACCCGTGAAGAAGATAATGCCATCGTCTCGCCTGCTTTTATTCTGAATGCCGGGGAAGGGCGCAAAAGGCGTAAAAAAAGTCCCCGCCCGCGCATGCCTCGCGCGGGATTCAGGGACACGATCAGTGTGTTGCGCTCCGGCCGCTTCGTTGCCGCCATTGCCCTTGTCGCTTACAGTATAGCGGGATCGCGCAAGCGCCGCACCCTCGCCAGGACCAGCAGGGTTGACTGTTGAATGCACTCTGCAATCAATCGCCGCTACTATCCCATCGCTGAGCCTGTGTCTGGCTCTGGTTCCCCCTCTCCCTTCAGGGGGAGGGGGCCGCCATTTCTGGAAGAAATCCCCAGACAGGCGGCATGGCCGATATGGCATACTGAAACCATGTCCGGGATAGGGCGGGAGAGAAAAGGATTGGATTCGTGTCTTCTGGGTCATTAGCAACATCAACATCAACAACGTCTCGCGATGCGAATGCTGCGCTCGCGGACCCCGCATATCAGCGGGCGCTGGATGGCGGATTGCTCCTGCGCTGGTCAACCGCGCAGGACGTCGAGGGACTGGCGCGGCTCGGCGCAGACGCTTTCCGCGACGAGGAAGCCGATCCGCCCAATATCTACTTCGGCCACTGGGCCGAAGACCTGATGAGCGGCAAACACCCGCTCGCCGACCCAGGCGATTTCGCGCTGGTGGAGGATACCGCGAACGGCGAGATCGTGGCGGGCGCCGTGCTGATGCGCCAGACGTGGATGTATGACGATATCGCCTTTCCCGTCGGCCGGCCCGAGGCGGTGGCGACCAAATTGGCCTATCGCAACCGCGGGCTGATTCGCGCCATCTTCGAGCTGCTCCATGCCCGCAGCGATGCGCGCGGCGACCTGGTTACCGGCATCACCGGCATCTACTACTACTATCGCCAGTTCGGCTATGAATATGCGCTCGACCTTGGCGGAAGCCGGAGAATCGCGATTGGCGCCATTCCCCCGCTGGCGGCGGACACGACCGAGCCGCACACCCTCCGCCACGCCACGCTAGACGACCTGCCGAGTGTCATGGCACTCTATGACCGCGACCGCGCGCGTGCCCTCGTCTCCGCCATGATTGACGAACCCACCTGGCGCTGGATTACCTCAGGCATGCACCCGGAGACCGATGAGAACTGGCTGACGCAACTCATACTCGATAGCGACAGGCGCATCATCGGCTACGTACTCACCGCACGCGCGCGTTACGGCAACATGTTTACCATACGTGGGCTGACCATCGACGAAGGCGTGGCTATGACCGCCGTGCTGCCATCCGCGCTGCGGGCGCTTGCCGCCCAGGCTTCTGTCATGCGCGCGCCCCACCCGCGCACGCAACCCGCTACGATGCTATCGCTGGGGCTTGGCCGCGCGCATCCCGCCTACGACGCGCTGCCCCGCTCGATGCCTGTAGTGACGTTGCCGCCGTACGCCTGGTACGTCCGCGTCGCCGATCTACCCGCGTTCGTCACACACATCGCGCCCGCGCTAGAGCGGCGGCTGGCTGGCAGCATCGTCGAGGGCTATACTGGCGAGATGAAGTTGAGCTTCTATCGCGGCGGCCTGCGGCTGGCCTTCGAGGCGGGCCGACTCGCTACCGCCGAATCTTGGGCGTCGGGCGCGTGGGACGCTGGCGACGCCGGTTTCCCGCCGCTGGTATTCCTGCAACAGCTCTTTGGCCATCAGAGCCTGGAGGCGTTGCAGGCGATCTACCCCGACATCTGGGTAAACGACGCGGTGCGCCCCCTGCTGGAGACGCTATTCCCGGCGCGGCTCTCATGGGTGCTGCCGCTGGACTAGTGACGGTTGACAGTTGACCCCTGGGAAAGCAGGCGGAGATGCCCGAACTGGCTCGCGACGATATCGAGGCACTGGCGCGTGAGGTCTTCGGCCCAAAGTGTCGCGTGCTGGCGTGGCATCCGGTCACGCATGAAGCCGACTATGCGGTAGTCTTTGCCACGCTGGTCTTCCCGGCGCGCGTGGTCGTCTTGAAGCTAGCCGACGCCACCTCGGCGACCCATTTTGCGCGCGAGGCAGCCATCCAGCGACGCGTCGCCCGTGAGACGACCGTCCCGGTCTGCGAGGTGCTGGCGGTGGACGACTCGTGCCAGCGCCTCCCCTGGCGCTACCTGATGATGGCGCACGTGCCGGGGATGGCCTGGCGCGACGGGCTGAAGCGCATGTCGCCGCACGCACGCTACGACATATTCCGCCAATTGGGCAAGGCCACCGCCGCGCTGCACAGCCTGCGCTATCCCCAATTCGGCGAGGTGAGAGACGATGAGACCCCACCCCCGGCCCCGCCCTGCGAGCCTCTCGGCTCGCGCACCAGCCTCCTACGAGGAGAGGGGAGCATCGCAGCACTCACAGCCCGCGCCCGGCGGCGTATCGCCCATCCCGCACACGCCGACCTCTTCGCCGCCGTGCTCCAGGCGCACGCTAGCGACTTCGCGGACCTCACCGAGCCACGGCTGACGCACGAAGACCTGAACCCCTATAACCTGCTGCTCGTGCCAGGCGACGAACCGGACGACGACTGGCGCATCTCAGCGGTGCTCGACTTCGGCAGCGCGTGGGCGGGCTGCCCCGAGTCGGACATCGCGCGGCTGGAGCTCTGGCGCGACATGATGGGCGACGGCTTCACCGATGGCTACACCGCATCCCAGCCCATCGCCGACGATTACCCCAAACGCCGCCCGGTCTACCAACTACTTTGGTGCCTCGAATACGCCCGCCCCACCGCGCAGCATCACGCCGACACCGCCCGTGTCTGCGCCACCCTGAACATCCCACCCGTGACATTCGGCGATTCCGCCGAGTAAGGTGTTTCTGGCATTCTGGCTCCCCTCTCCCCGTGGGAGAGGGGCTGGGGGTGAGGTCCGGAGCGCGACTGAGATCACTCTGCCCTTCGCAGCGCCTCTAGCGTCAGTTGCGCGCAGGAGGTGTAGCCGCTGAGCGCCAGCGTCAGATCGAGGTCGGCCAGCGTATTGAGCACGACATCGCGCACGCCCGTCTCGCCGCCGAGTGTCAGCCCCCACATGTACGGGCGGCCCAGCAGCACCGCCTGCGCCCCCAGCGCCATTGCCCGGAAGATATCGGCCCCGCGCCGGATGCCGCTATCGAAGAGCACCGGCATGCGCCCCTGCACCGCCGCGACCACGCCCGGCAGCGCATCGAGCGCGGGAATCGCGCCATCCACCTGGCGTCCGCCGTGATTCGAGACGATAATGCCCGCCGCGCCCGCATCCAGCGCCCGGCTGGCGTCCTCGGGATGCAGGATGCCTTTGAGCAGCAGCGGCAGGCTGGTATGCTCGCGCAGGAACTTCAAATCGTCCCAGGTCAGCGTGGGGTTAGAGAATACCTGGACGAAGCGCATCACCGCCGCCTGCGGGTTCTCCTCGGGCGGCTGCGGTAGCGAGGCGCGGAAGACCGGATCGCTCAGGTAGTTGGCGATGCCCTCACCCAGCAGGAAAGGCAGATAAGCCAGCGAGATGTCGCGCTCGCGCCAGCTCAGAATCGACGTATCGAGCGTCACGACGATGGCGCTATAGCCCGCCTTTTCCGCGCGGCTGAGAAAGCTCGCCGTCAGCTCGGGGTCGCGCCCCCAGTAAAGCTGATACCAACGCGTCGCCTTGCCCGTCGCGTCCGCCGCCTGGGCCACCTCTTCCATCGTCTTCGAGGATGCTGTGCTCAGGATGAACGGCACGCCAATCGAGGCCGCCGCCCGCGCCACCGCCACCTCGGCCTCGGGGTGAACGATGGATTGCACCCCAATCGGCGCAAGCATCACCGGCGCGGGCATGGATGCCCCCAGCACCTGCACGCGCAGATCGCGCTGGCTGACGTTCCGCAGCATGCGCGGCACAATCTGCCAGCGCTCGAACGCCGCGCGATTGGCGCGCATCGTCTCCTCGCCGCCCGCGCCGCCCGCCACATAGCCGTACGCCTCGGGAGTCAGCCGCTGGCGCGCCTGCTCCTCTAGCTGTTCATAGGTCATTGGTGTCGTCGGGCGCTGCCCCTGCATGCCCGCCAGATAAATCTGCATCTGGCGCTCGGTGCCGTACATGCGCGGCGCGACATCGCTCATCAGTTCTCGCCTCCCTCATCTGGAATCTCCCGCTGCATCGAGTTCGCATCGGGATGTACCGCGTCGTCAGTCATGGGGATTCTGCGGTGGTGGCCGTTGGCCATATCTCTATCTCTATCTCTATCTCTGGCTCTGGATGGCATGTAGGTGAGGTCGTCTGGCTGCTCGCTCTCCGCCCGCCGCACCACAAGCGTGACGAAGATGGCGAATCCGGCAACGAGCGCGGTGACCACCAGCACGATGATGCTGATCAAATCGGGATGGGTGATAAGATAGACCGCCAGCAGCAGCCAGAGCACCAGGAGGATCACCGTCACGGCAAGTGACGCCGGACGGTCGCGGCGATAGAACACCTGACGCCTCCTATCCTAACCCTCAGGCAACGTCTTCCACGCCGACGCCTCTTTCGCCAGACAAAGCATACCATGCCCGCGATGGCAGAGCGTTGTGGCAGGCCATGGTGGCAGGGCGTTGGCATGGCGATATGACACTGTGGACATTCGTGCGATATAATGACTTGCTGGAATGCCCATCGCGCATTCCGTGCCAGACACACGAGAGTAGGCCTGAAGGGAGCGTGGAAGCGATGAATGCATACGAGCAGCTGGAAGCCATTCGCGATCAACTCGAACAGAATGGCGCAAGCGAAGACTCGATTGATCTGGTCGATAAATTCATCAAACGCGCCGAATCCGAGCGGAACAGCTCGACCTCTTTCTCCCAGATGATGATGCTGCGCCACCTCCTGCGCCAGCGTGAAGCAATCGATAATTACGCCATCTATAACGACCTGCAAGAAATCATCGACGGCCTCGAAGGCCGCAAAGGCAGCGACGACGACGTGCGGCCAGCCTACGAAGATAACGAGCGCCATCCGAAGTCGCGCCAGTACTACAAAGCGCTGAAAGAAAAAGAGCGCCAGAACAAAGATTAGCGCACGAGAAGCAAGAAGCCACCGGGTTTGTTATTCCGGTGGCTTCTGTATCAGTCAGTTTTTGCGCACTGTGTGACCTTTTATGAACGCTGGGGCGCGGCCAATGCTGTGACCCGCAGCAGAAAGACTGTTAGCCCGGCGGCGAAGAGCGCCGCGGCGAATGCGAGTAGAGCCGTGCGCGCATAGGCGTCGCTCAGCGTGGGAGCGGCGATCAATAGAGCGGCAGCGGCAAACGCGAGTCCGACAAACAGGACAACGGACAGCATGATAGATTGGCGCATAACGATTTTCCTCCAGAGCGGGCGGCGCCAGACGCCTTTCCCGCGGAAACATACATTGGTTGCTTTCGATAGGTGTTAAGCAACACACCAGCAGAGTCTCTCTTCCCCCCGCACATGTTACACGTCTCTCGGTATGTGAGTTCACTCCCCATCATGTGGGCTTTCGGCAGATTGGAATATTCTCACCTGCGCACTGTTAACCTGGACCGGGCAACCCTGATGCGCTATGCTACTCGTAACCGGACTGAAGCGTATACCTGATGAGCGTGTGCAGCCAGCAAGGGAACAGGATTGCAGGCCGGTTGCTGGCCCACACACGGGATTCCGTTTACGAGCACATACAGCGAGTGCGCCTTGGAAGCAAGAGTCGCTCAAGAGTCGCTGAGGAGCTATGACACATGGCAACGCAGGGAAAACCACGCTGGTATAAGCCAGACGCCGGGTTAGCGGCACGCATGGTGCTGACCATGTTTCTGCTGGGATTGGTCTATGTCGTGTTCGCTGGCGTGCTGGCCTGGGTTGGAATACCCTGGCCATATCTCGTCATTGGCGCGGTGCTGATCGCTGGCTTCCAGTTGTTCTTCTCCGACAAGATCGCGCTGGCCTCGATGAAGGCGCAATTCGTTGATGAGCAGCAGGCGCCGAAGCTGCACGACATGATCGGTCGGCTGGCGGCGCAGGCCAATCTGCCCAAGCCAAAGATCGCCATTGTCGAGACGTCGATCCCGAACGCCTTCGCCACCGGACGCGACGCCAACCACGCCGTCCTCGCCATCACCACCGGCCTCATGAGCAGCGGGCTATCGGATCCAGAGATCGAGGCGGTGATTGCGCACGAATTGACGCATATCATCAACCACGACATGCTGGTGATGACGATTGCGACCTTCTTCTCGATGGTCGCCTCACTGATCGTGCGCAGCTTCATCTGGTCCTCGATGTTTGGCGGCATGGGCGGCTACGGCCGTCGCGGCGGCGGCAACAACGACAACAGCGGCATGATCGTGCTCATCGCGCTGCTGGCGTCGGTGGTCACGTATGTCGTCAGCTTCATCCTGATCCGCGCGCTCTCGCGCTACCGCGAGCTGGCGGCCGACCGCGGCTCGGCGCTGATTACCGGCGCGCCGGAGCATCTCGCCTCGGCGTTGATGCGCATCAGCGGGACCATTGAGACTGGGCGCATCCCGAAGCAGGATTTCCGCCAGGCGGAGACCGTGAACGCGCTCTTCATCGTACCCGCCCTCAGAGGCGAGTCGATGGCGACGCTCTTCTCGACGCACCCCTCGCTGGAGCAGCGGCTGGCGCAGTTGCAGGAGATGCAGCGGCAGATGGAAAGCGCGCGCAACCTGTAGTCGTTTATACGCTCCCGGCCTTTCGAGGCCGGGCTGCGTGTCTGAGGGCGTGAACGCCCACCACGGCCATTGAGAGGAAGAATGGATGGGCTTCTTCGACACACTGTTCGGTCGGCAAAAGCCGGTTCCGGTTGGCCCGGAGCGGCTCTTCGCCATGTCCACGGCGCAGCTGGCGCTCGAAACCGAGCAGCACCTGGCGCCAACCGGCAACGCGGCGATCTGCTTCAAGGGTGTCGCATCTGGCCCATTCAAAGAAATCCAGCAGGAGCTGGAGCAACTGCTCGAGCTGACCAGCCGCGACGATCAGCTCAGCATTAAGCCCTTCGAGGACAAGTTCAACTATCGCTGGTTCATCTTCAGCGGCAAGGACTTCCAGGCACTCGTCACCACACTCCACGTCGCCAGCGAGACGCTGCTCTCGAAGGGCTACGGCAGCATGCTGATGTTCGCGATGTTCGCCTTCAAGGATGAGAAGGGCCACGAAGTCTACTGGATGTACAACTACAAGCGCGGCTACTTCTATCCGTTCGTCCCCGAAACTGATATCAACGACCCGCAGCGGCGACGCGACAACGCCGAGGAGATGCGGCTGAACGCCGCCATCGGCAAAGAGCTGCCCGTCGAGCCGGATCTGGAGCGCTGGTTCCCCGTCTGGGAAGTGCCCATCTAAACCGCCAGAAGCCTCAGATTATGGCCCGCCTTCCAGTCCATAGGTGACGTAGCAGTCCGGGCCATCGGCTATCACGTATGATTGCATCACGCCACTCTCACCCTGGGGCGAAAGAATCGGCTGCGGCGCGCCAAAGAGCGTGAGCATCGTGCTCATCCGCACCAGCGGCCACATTTGCATCGCTCGCAAATCGGCCTGCGTATAGCAGCGCGGGATGAGCTGCTGCAGCCGGTCCCGCTCACACCAGTCGTCCCCGGCGCATACCTGAAGCGACTGATAGCGCCGCCCATGTGCGTAGATGTAGGTCGGCAGGCCATCTCTGCCCGGCAGTGCGTAGCTGAAGTGATTCGCCACGCGCGGCTGAAACGCGACCCAGACGCCCGCCGCCACGATCAGCAGCGCGCCCACCAACAGCAACACAACGAGCCGTCGTGGTATTCTTCGTCGTCTGCCCTGCGTAGCGTTCACTACTTCTCCTTCCATCAGATCAACGTTGCACTGTATCGAACATCCAGGAGTGCTCACCCATGGATTTCGACGCGCTTGCCAGCGCGTGGCCAGCACTGGCTCCTCAGCGATTGACCCCGCTCACCCGCGGAGCCAACAATGCCGCCTATCTGGTAGACGCAGACAGTGGCCGATATGTTTTGCGCATCTACCGCAATCACGCGGATAGCGCCCGCCTGGATGCTGAATACCAGATCCTCTTCGCGTTGCAAAGCGCGGGGTTGCCATTCGCCGTCCCGGCGCCCATCTTCACCGCTGATGGGCAGTGCCATACTTACCACACGGATGCCGACAACAAGAGCCATTTGGCAGCGCTCTTTCCGTGGCTACCAGGCGACCATCCTGACCGGCAGGATACAGCGGCTGCCTTTGGGGCAGCGGTGGCGCTCGGACAGCTCGATCAGGCGCTTGCCGCGCTCTCGTTGCCGCGCGACCAGGTGCCCGTGCCGCTTGGCGATTTCATGCGGCGGTATCCAACGCTTGCCGATCTGCCCAGGATGCTGGCAACGCTCACCAGCGATGCAGCGGCGATTGACCGGATTGCTAACCTGTACCATCAACTGAGCGAAAAGCTACCAGCGCTCTATGCGAGCCTGCCCTGCCAGATGGTTCACAGCGACTACGCCCCATCGAATATCCTGATGGAAGGAACCAGGGTGACGGCGGTGCTCGACTTCGAGTTCTGCACGCACGATCTGCGCGCCCTCGACCTTACCGTTGCGCTCAGCTGGTGGCCCATAGAGTTGCTCGGCAGCGGGCAAGAGTGGCCGCTCATCATTGCCCTGGGCACGGGCTACGCCAGCCAGATTCACCTCACCGACGACGAGATTGCCGCGCTGCCCACATTGCTTCAGATGCGCAGCATGAGCTCACTGCTGCACCGTATGACGCGCTACACGCAGGGGCTGGACTCCGCCGACTTTCTCAGGCAGCGCATAGCGCAGACACTCTGGCGCGAGGACTGGCTGGCAAGCAATCGCGAGACGCTACTGCGGCTGGCTGTGGGGTGGCGTGAGGCATAACGTAACCGGCAATGCGTCATGGGATGAGAAACAGCAAGATAGAAGAAGCTTTGCTCGCCTTCTTGATGCCATAATAGGCGAGCCACCGTGAATGATGGCGTCGCATGAGAAGCAAAGGGGATGATACACGTGACGGAACAGTCACTCTTGCTCAGTCAAGTCTATAAGGGTTGGGATGCCTTTCAGCGTGATCTCGTCAACGTCGTCGCGCCGCTGACAGCCGAGCAGCTGGCCCTTCCGGTCGCATCCACACACTGGCCGATTGGCATGCTCGTCCAGCACATCCTCAACGACCGGATCTGGTGGTTCGATCTATGGATGGGCGAGGGGAATCCCGAGGTGGCCGTCTTCATGCACTGGGAGGAAGAAGAGGAAGGCAAGGCGGTGCATTCAGCCGACGAGCTGGTCGCCGGACTTGAGGCCACCTGGGGCATGATCGAAAAGACCCTCTCCCGCTGGACCACCGCCGACCTCGAGTACGTCTTCAAGCAACCCGACGCCCTGACGGAGCGGGAGCGCAACATCTTTGGCCCAAGCACGCGCCAGTGGATCATCATGCACGTGCTCCGCCACGACTTCCACCACGGCGGCGAGCTGGCCGTCGGCCTGGGCAGCTATCACCTGCCCTCCATCTGGGGGTAATTAGCAGCATCACAGGTCCTCAGCCTGTCGCGCATTATCCTAGGGGTAGCCTTTGGTACTCGAACGGTTGCAGCGTCTGCCAACCAACAAATATCCCCTTGCCGCTGGCGGTGGAGGGGATATGCTTTGCGTGGCTATTTAGAGCAAATTTGCGAAAGGTTAGACAGGCGGACTGCGGTAGGTGCTGGGCCAGACCGGGCTTGTTTATTGGCTGCCTGCCCTACTTTTCTGCAGTTTGCTCTAGGCTGGTGCGCTGGCGAATAATAGCAATATGACTTCTAGAGAGCGCTCCGAGATAAATGCATGACTGACAGGGCGGGGACACGTGTGTAATCCCCATCTAATGTGACCACCGTAAGGCCGTATACCAGAGCAGTAGCGGCAATTAACGTATCAATATCGCCGATTAACCCAGGGCCATAAGGCGGACGCATGGCTCGACGCAGGTCTGCGTACCGCTCAAGAATTGCATAGGTCAGGTCATAGACGCGTATTTGGCGCAGCATCGCGCGCAACGCAACCTGCCATTTTTGCGGGTCAGGAAAGTTCCTCAGATACTCGATGCTTTCACCATAGACAACGATACTCGTGCCTGCCTCATTCGCACTCATCCACGGTGCGAGAAGTGCAATGGTTCCAGGGCGACCACGCAGATAGGCCGTTATGAGCGGCGTATCCAGGAAATATCCGCTCATCAACAATCATTCGAGGCATCATCTTCGGCGATCCAGCCCAACTGCTCATCGACAGGTGGTGTCGGCGGGCTGGCGTGGCGAATCTCGTCCAGCGCGTCAAGCATCTCATCGAAGGTGTCAGGCAGGTCGCTCCATGCGCCTGCTAGAGCAGATGCCGGTAAATCAACCGGTTCTGTGTGCTGTTCGATAATCTCAGCCAGTTGCTCCTGAAGCTCAGGCGACAACTCGTCTATATGTTCAAGTGCGCGATGCAGTCGATCAATCATAGGGCCACTCCGATTCCCCTGTCTCCTTGTAATGGCATAGTACCATACGAACCCCAGCCATATGCTGCCAACTCACGGCTATAAATAATCCCCCCACCGCACGCGATGGGGGGATACGTGAGCGTCATCGCGCGGGCTACTCGGCGGAGTCACCCGTGGCGGATTCGGCGGCGACCGCTTCATCGCCCTTCTGCAAATATTGCCGCGCCTCGGCGACCGTCATATCGAGCGCGGGGATAATCACATCCGAGGGGATGACCTCCTCCACCGGAATCACTGTGCCCTTCTCGCGCACGAAGGCGGCCACCTTCTCCAGCTCCGCCGCAAAGGCCTCCTGATCGCCACTCTTGATGGCCGCGTGCAACGGATCGTCCATCCGGTCCAGCGCCGCGGCGTCCTCATCGGTGAGGCGATACTGATTCTCCGTCATGATGCGTACGATCATGAGATGGCCTCCTTAATCGTTGGTTTGCATCGGCGGCGGCGGAAGCTGGGCCTGATCCTGCTGATCCTGCTGGCCTGCGGGCAGTTGCATCTGCGCCTTCAACTCGGCAAGCTGGCGATCAACCTCAGACTGATTCGAGAGTTGCTGCAGCTGGCGGTCCAGTGGATCGGCCGCGCCTGGGCCAATCTCCGCCAGCGTGCCCGACTCGGTCAGCTCGTCCAGCGCATTGGCGCGTGCCTGCATCTGTAAAACCTTGTCCTGCGCGCGCTGCACCGCCAGGTTGACATCCGACATCTCCTCGGAGATGCCTGTCGCCGCCTCCTGGATCTTCACCTGTGCCTGCGCCGCGCCGTACTGCGCCTTCACCATCTCCTTCTGCGTGCGGAAAGCCTCTATGCGCGTATTGAGGCGCTGCTCCATCTCCACGAACTTCGCCCGTTGCGCATGGAGTTGCTCGATCTGCGTGCCAAACTGGCCAATCTGCACCTGCAAGCCCTGCTTGCGCTCCAATGCCTGGCGCGCCAGATCTTCTTTGCCCAGCGAGAGCGCCTGGCGGGCCTGACCATCCAGCTTATCAATCTGCTGGTTCAGCTGCGCCTGCTGCAATTCGAGCCGCTTCTCATTCGTCACCACGTCCGCGATGCTCCGGCGCAGATTTTGGAGCTGCTCGAGCTGCTTCTCGTAGGAATAGTCGAGCGTCTGGCCCGGATCTTCCGCGCGATCCAGGAAAGAGCTCATCACCGTCTTGATGTAGTTTGTGAATCGGGAGAATACGCCCACCGCCAAACCTCCTTCAGGAGGGAACGTTGCCTGACAACTTCCTCACGATGCGCTGAGTGCCTGATGGCACGTGTCACTGTCGAATCAACTGTAACACTTCATCGCGCCGTTTCGCCATCTCATCAGCGGTATCCGCCTCCAGATTCAGGCGCAGCAGCGGCTCGGTATTCGACGGGCGCACGTTGAACCACCAGGTTGGGAACGAAACCGTAATGCCATCCAGGAAGTCTACCTGCCCGCCCTCGGCGACGTAGTGTGCCTCGATGGCCCGCATGCGCCCCTCCTGGTCCGCGACCTCCGTGTTGATCTCGCCGCTGCGAAAGCGATGGTCCACCGCCCGCACCAGGTCCGAGACCGTCTTGCCACTCTCGCTGATCAACTCTAGCACGACCAGAAACGCGATCAGGCCAGAGTCGGCGTACCAGTTATCGCGGAAGTAAAAGTGGCCGGAATGCTCGCCGCCGAAGATGGCGTTCTCCTGGCGCATCTGTGCCTTGATGAACGAATGCCCGACTCGCGTGCGCACCGCACGGCCACCGTCGCGCTCGATCAATTCTGGTACGGATCGCGAGCTGATCAGGTTGTAGAGAATCGTCGCACCCGGATGCTTGCGCAGCAGACTCTGCGCCACCAGCGCCGTCACCATGTCGCCGCCGAGCAGCTTCCCCTGCTCATCCACCAGAAACATCCGGTCGGCGTCGCCGTCGAAGGCGACCCCCATATCGCAGTGCCGCTCCGGCACGAGCGCGCGCAGCACCGCCGTATTCTCCGGCTCGATCGGGCTGGCGGGATGGTTGGGGAATGTGCCATCCAGCTCGAAATAGAGCGGAATCAGCTCGCAGGGCAGCTGCTCGAAAACCTTCGGCACGATCATCCCCGCCATGCCGTTGCCCGCGTCCACCGCGATTTTGAGCGGGCGCACCTTCGCCACATCGATGAACGAGAGGACATGGCGCACGTAGTCGTCGGTCACGTCGCGCTGAATCACCTGGCCCTTACGCGCTGGTTCAGGCGGATTGCCCGCCAGCGCCAGATCGCGAATCGCGTTGCCGCCCGTCTCCGAGCTGATGGCGATGGCCTCCTCGCGGCACATCTTCAGCCCGTTATATTGCTTGGGATTGTGCGAGGCCGTCACCATGACGCCAGCGGGATAGCCGAATTTGCCGACGGCGAAATAGAGCTCGTCGGTGGTGGTCATGCCCAGGTCAATCGCGTCGGCGCCCTGGTCGGTGATGCCGCGAATGACCGCGCCCGCCAGCGCTGGCGAGGAGACGCGCATATCGCGTCCAACCGCAACCGCCGACGCGCCGAGATACTGCACGAAGGCTCGCCCGATGCGATAGGCTGCGTCTTCGTCGAGCGTCTCAGGATAGATGCCGCGTACATCATAGGCGCCGAATATCTTGGGGTTGATCGCCTGTTCTCCCGCCATATCAGATGACCCCTCTCTGCTGTAACGCACGTTTACGATTTACCGTGGACTGTCTCAGCCTTGATGTCGTTTTACTCGTTCATCAGATAATGACCGCGCTACACGTTATGCGTCTGGGAGCCCGCGCAGGCGGGCATTGCGGCCTTCGCCAGAAGGCCCATAGGCGCGGCTTCAGCCGCCAGCGCCCCTCCACACGCGACCGCTAGAACACGGGCAGCAGCAGTAGCCCCCGCCCCAATATCTCGCCGATGAAGATGAACGAGACGCACAGATATAACATGCCAGTGGCCGACTGGAACGAGCGCCCGCGCGCCAGCCAGAGCGCGACCCCACCAAGCACCAGCGGCGCGAGGAAGCCCATGATGAACTGCAACCCGAACATCGCGCCAGTACTCAGAGGCGCCTCGCGTACCTGCGCGGTAGTCGGCGCGGTCTGCCCCGGCGCAACGGTCGGCGTGCTGATGACGACGCCGTTCTGGCCAGTGGTAATCTGCGTGCCGGGCGAGACGGTAACTGTCTTCAGCGTGGTATGCGCGGTGCTTGGCCCGATGACCAGCGTGAAGAGCAACTCCAGCGCCAGCGCGGCCACCGTGATGATGGTGGCGAACTCCAGTGGCTTGCCCGATGCGGTGGGGGTGTTGAGATACCAGTGGCCCAGCAGCATCGCGGTCATGACGCCGCCGAGGGCGATGCCGCCCAGCAGGAAAGTCGCGACGACGAACGCGCCATCCAGCCGACTGGAGGCGAGTGTGCGATAGGCCATGCCGACGACGAAGAGCGTTGCCGCCCCGGTCAGTGCGGTGAGCCCGCCGGTCGCGAATCGTGCCAGCCGCAGGCGTGTCGGACGCGCTGGCGCCGCCTCGCGGGCGGCCTTGCCGCGTGCCGGACGTGGCTGACGGTCGAGCCAGAGCAACACGTTCCACGGAATCATCAGCAGCAGGAAGGCGACCATCAACGGCCCCTGCGCGTCGAGCCACGGCTCGTCGAGTCCGCGCCCATGCACGACGGCGGGCGAGGCGAAGGCGTTCATGGCGAGCAGCGTCAGCACGGCAAAGATGAAATAGAGCACGCCCTGAAAGAGGACGAATCCGCGGCTGGTATCGCCGCGCACGTCCAGAAAATAGAGGCTGACGAACGACCCGACGGTCAGTTCGAGCATGACGAGAAACAGGGCCGGTGGGAGACTGAGCATAACACCTCTATTGCTGTCCGCAAGGAACCCAGTATTGGCGGGTAGATGATATCCGTTGATGCCACTGCTACGCCTCAGGATTATACCGCATGAGGCGCTTGCGGTCCCAAGAAGTTGCCGAAGCCGTTGCACGTCATCCCTGCGCCACCCAGGCCTTTACGATGTTTAACGTGATATTCAGGTAATCGGTGAGGTGCGTTTGCGTCTAGGAGCCCTTGTTACACAGTACCAGGCAGATTGCGCGGGCAGAGACGAGCGTGCTACACTGGTTGGCGGTTTGGCCCACTACTTGCTACTAATAGTGCCAGCTAGCCGATTCTTGATTTACTTACGATGGGGGCGTCTTCGACCTATGGGCAACGCGATGATGTGGGGCGTGTTTCTCAAAACGTCGTCCACACGTACGGGTTTAACGCGCACGCTGGGGCGGTTCTCACGCCGGGCGTTCTACGGATCGCTCGCGCCGCTACGGATGCAGCGTATCGCCGTTCCCCCGCTGCCCGGCACGCAATGGGTGCGCGTCCGCAACCACATCGCGGGCGTCTCACAGCGCGACCTCGCCACGATCCAGCTGCTCGCCAACCCAGCCGTCTCGCTGGCCGCCATGCGCCATCCCCGGCGCATCTATCTCGGCCACCAGGTCGTCGGCGAGGTGATCGAGGTCGGCCCGCATGCGCAGCTGCTCCGGCCCGGCGACCGAGTTGTCTGGCAGTGCGATCCCTGTTGCCCAACGCGGGGCATCGAGCCGCCGTGCCACGCCTGCGCCTCCGGAAACTACGCCCTCTGCATCCACCGCGCGATACCCGCCAGCCCCGCGCCGACGGGTGGCGGCTGGAGCGAAGAGATGGTCGTCCACGAGCGCCAGCTCTTCCTGGTGCCCGACGCCCTGCCCGACGAGCAGGCCGCGCTGCTCGAATCCGCCGCCAACGCCGTGCATGCCGCGTTGCGCCGCCAGCCACAGCCGGGCGAGCAGGCGCTGGTGATTGGCACGGATGTCGAGGGGCTGCTACTGATTCAGGCGCTGCGGGCGTTCGCGCCGAACGCGGATATCGCCGCGCTGCTGGATGCGCCGTATCACGCGGAGATGGCGGCGCGCATGGGCGCGTCACAGACGCTCCGCGCCGATGAGATTCCAGACGGCATCGCGCGGATCACCGGCTCGAAGCGATTGAGCAACGCGCACGGCGCCGAGCTGTTCATCGGCGGTTTCGACGTCGTCTACGATACCATCGGCTCCGAACAGTCGCTGCAGTCCGCCCTGCGCTGGACGCGCCCGGATGGAGCCGTCGTCCTGGTGGGGCAGCAGGCGACGCCCATGAGTCTCGACCTGACGCCCGTCTGGCACGCCGAGGTGACACTCTATGGGACGTTCGCGCCGGGGGTGGAGCACTGGCAGACCGAGGCGGGCCGCGGCAACGGGCGCATCTCATCCTTTGCGCTGGCGGCCAGCCTCATGCGCGACCGGCGGCTCACCCCGGACCGGCTCGTGACGCACCGCTTCCCGCTGCGCGAGTTTCAGCGGGCGCTGGTGGCGCTGCAACACGCCGAAGAGCACCAGACATTACAAATTCTGCTCGACGCCGTCCCCGTCAAGGCTCCGTTCATTCCCCCCGCGCCATCCAGCAGGCCACCCTATGCCGTCAGAGCGCGCACCAGCCGGTAAGGGCGGTTCTGTCTCCCCTCTCCTACAAGGAGAGGGGCAGGGGGTGAGGTCCGTGGGTGAGGTCTACCCGCACAGCTGCTCATCCTGTTTCGCCCACCACGACTCCAGATCAACGGTCAACTCGCACGTCCCTGACGCAAAGGTGATATGCACATCAGGGAAGATACGCCGCGCCAATCTCAGCATGCGGCGATTCTCCCACATCGTGACCGCTGTGAGGGTCGTCAGTCCACGCGCCAGCGCCTCCGTAGCGAGGCGGCAGAGCATATATCCGCCCAGCCTGCGTCCCTGCCAGCTGTCGGTGAGCAAGACGCCCAGGTCGGCGGCGCGCTCGTGCGGCTCCGCGTGCGGACCCTGGCTAAAGCGCGCAAAACCGACCAGCTCATCTCCCACTGCCGCCACCAGCACATATGAGCGCTCGTTATCCGTGCGGCTGAGGGCGCCGAAACGCTCGGCCCATAGCGGCGTGGCGGGGATGCCCGCGCAGAAATACAGGTAGCGGGTGGTGTCGCTCAACGTGTAGAACAGACGCTGGAAAGCGTCGTCATCCCGGCCACCACTGTTGACGGCGCGTAGAAGCACGCTAGCGCCGTCGGCTAATCGCACCGAACGGGCGTCGCGCACGGCGCCCGCCCGATGAAAAGGTCGCCCAATAATACCTCTCCGATTGAAAGGTCGCTCACTCATGTCCATCGCTGGTTCTGCCTTATCCTGATCCGTGTCCTGCATACTATGCTACTAACCATAGACTTCCACGTAGCGTTACACGCATGTGCAGAGGATAGCAGTGCGCGTGTTAGCCAGGCGTTTGGCGCTCCGTAACATATAGCAGAATTGCGGGCGGAAATCGCGGAGTACCGTTAGTTGGGCGTTAGATGGCGGATCCCGTGACGCTAACAGCGACCAGTCGGCAAGAGCTTGACCTGTAAATCGGTCTCATATCACTATGCTGCAAGCAGCAACTCAGGCGTCGGGGGGGTGTGCATGAGCGTCGGCTTTCTGCGCCTCGTTCTCACGACCAAGAGCTCGTAGAGATTCGGCTTTCAACTCCCATACATCTTTATCCTCGGGGTCAAACTTCAGCGCCTCATCATAGGCCACAAGCGCCTCATCGGACCTGGCAAGCGCAGCGAGCGCACGCCCTCGCGATGTCCAGCCGACATCAGAATCTGGCTCAATCGCTACTGCATGCTCCAGGGCAGCATGTGCCTCATCGTCGCGACTCAGGCCTTGCAGAGCAAGTCCCTTGAGCATCCAGCCACGGATAGAAGTTGACTCAAGCGCCAGCGCATGCTCAGCAGCAGCCAGCGCTTCATCATACTGCTTCAGGTTTTCGAGAAGGACACCGGCCTTATTACGCCAGACTATCGCTTCTTCGGGGGCTAAGGCTAGCGAACGATCATACGCTTCTACGGCTTCCTCATGACGTTCCAGGTCGTCGAGAGCATTACCCAGGCCAGACCAGGCAGCAGCATTGCCTGCTTCAAGTGAGATCGCACGCTCGTAAGCACTCAAGGCCTCACTTTTCCGATCATTCGCGTAAAAGAGATTGCCAAGCTCGACCAGAATCGAGGCCATTGCACCATTGTCGTCAAGCTCGGTAGCAATGGTGAGCGCTTGCTGATAGGCATGCTCCGCAGCTTCGGGTTGGCCACGAATCTGCGCGATTTGCGCCAGAGTAATCAATATATTGCCTGTAGCTGCACTATCTCCCAACTCACGTTGAATCGCGAGCGCCTGCTCATAATACGTTTCTGCTTTCTCTAGCTGGTTGCGAGATACCTCGAGATAACCCAGCCGGGTCAGGTCAAATGCCTCTCCCGCTCGGTTGTTTAGCTCGCGGCGAATGATTAGGCTGTCTTGCAGGAACTCTTCGGCCTCCTCGACACGTCCGCGAGTCTGCGCGATCTGTGCCAAGCGAGAGAGAGCGTCGCCCTCCGCGGACCGATTCTGGAGCTCACGATCAATCGTCAATGCTTGCTCATAGTAGCCCATCGCCTCCTCCAACTCACCTCTATCTCGTGCCACATCACCGAGCCTAGTAAGATCAATTCCTTCCTCTCTGCGATCCCGCAGTTCTTGGTCAACCGTGAGCGCTTGCTCGTAGTAGCCTTGCGCCTTCTCCAATTCGCCTCGTTGTCTCGCCACATCGCCCAGTTTGGTCAGGTCGAAACTCTCGCTCTTGCGATCTCGCACCTCACGATCGATCATGAGCGCCTGCTCATAATAGCTCTCGGCCACTTCTAGGTGGCCGCGTCGAAACGCCACAT
>Ga0207674_10000610_pt1 | contig 46933 bp, 40 predicted proteins | sample KBSCornC72_FD_184303 | JGI IMG/M metagenome (GOLD analysis project Ga0207674, IMG submission 184303) | Corn rhizosphere microbial communities from Kellogg Biological Station, Michigan, USA - KBS Corn C7-2 (SPAdes) (version 2) | ecosystem: Host-associated > Plants > Roots > Rhizosphere > Soil ... | reverse complement strand
GATCTTTGGTCCCTGCAGGTCGCCGAGGATGCAGAGCGGCTTGTGCTCCTCCCGGCTCACCTTGCGAATCATCTGAATCAGGGCAAGCTTTTCGTCGTGAGTGCCGTGCGAAAAATTCAGTCGAACAACGTCTATACCCGCGCGGACCAGATCCCGAAATACCGGCTCGGTGTTCGAGGCCGGTCCAAGTGTGGCAACAATTTTGGCCCGTCGCTGGATGGGGGTTTCGTTCAGGTTCGATTCAACGAACGGCATCAATAATGACTCCAGAAGATCAGGTATAGGGAAAAAGAGGAATGTATGTGTGCGGTCCTCTTCATTATACAAGTCGCCTATCACCAAAAATCTTGCTTGGAAGCCGCACAGACACGCCTATATAGCCGAATCCGGCTCATTTGTAGCCTTTACAGCATCACAGCTGCCGGTTGCGCTCGCGGAAAAGAACCCCGTTCAACTCCGCTCCAAGAAGAGCAGTGAACGACGTGATGTACAGCCATACCAGCGTCGCGATACCGGCGCCAAACGACCCGTAGAAGATGGTGTAGTCCGCGATGCGTGTCACGTACCATCCGAATGCGAGCGTCGCTGAAAACCATACTATGCTGGCCGCGACAGCCCCGGGCATGATGCGCATCCAGTGCTCACCGCGTTTCGTTCCGAAGTGATAGAGCGCGCCCAGCACCGCTAGGCTGGTTCCAAACGCAAGTGACCAGCGCACCATTCGCCACAGAAAAAGAACAACGCTGCGAAGCTGGTGCCCGGCATTGAAGATGAGCCACAATTCAATCGCTCGCCCAAACACCAGCAGAATGGTTGCCAGTGCCAGCGGCACCAGCACAATCAGAACCAGGAACAACGCCCGCGCTCGCCGCTCCCAGAAGCCCCAGTCATTGCGCGGCAGTCGATAGGCCCGCCGGAAGCCCTCCATCAGCGTCAGCATGAGCCCGATGCCCGCAAACACGCTCAGAATCGATCCCGAAGCAATCAAACGCCCCGGATGCGCATTGCGCGAGTGCATCGACGAGAGCATCAGATGCACCGTGTCCGCTGGCAGAATCTGACCGGAAACCCAGCGGATCTCCCCCACTGCCGTCGTCCCTTCCGGAAACTTCGCGATCATTGCAGTCAGCACGATGAATGCCGGGAAGAACATCAACATGCCGGAGTAAGCAGCCGCCTTGGCTGTATTCAGCACGTCATGTTCGAGGGCCAGAAACACGGCCTTCCGGAAATGGCGCAAAAACTTCCGCATGGTTCCCTCAAAGAGTAGTGCATTTGCGGCGGCTTTCTGAACTGCGAGAACCGGCTCGGTGCATCGAGAGGCAACAGCGGCCGATCCAGTGTTCACGAGTGAAACGGTTTATCATCTTCTCAAAATGATCAAGCTGAGAATCCTCGCAGTCTCTGTTGTTCTTTTGCTCGCTTCAGCCGCAATCGATGGGTCCGCGCAAAACGCGCAGTTGGCATCACCCGGGATTGATGCCCGCGTCGAGTCGCTGCTGAAGCAGATGACTCTAGAAGAGAAGATTGGCCAGACCGTACAGTATTCGGCAGGATTCGCCACCGGCCCTTCCGCATCGAACCTTACCTATGACGAATTGGTCGCGAAGGGAAGCATTGGCTCGATGCTCAACGTGGTCGGCGCTGAGCGCACCAATCACTTTCAGCACATCGCGATGGAAAAATCGCGGCTGCACATTCCCATCATCTTTGGACTCGATGTAATCCACGGCCACCGGACCACATTTCCGGTTCCATTGGCGATCGCGTCAACCTGGGACACAGCGGCCGCTGAGACAGTCGCCCGCGTCAGCGCCGAAGAAGCTCGCGCCGACGGCATCGACTGGGTCTTCTCGCCCATGGTCGACATCAGTCGCGATGCCCGATGGGGCCGCATCATCGAGTCCAACGGCGAAGATCCCTTCCTCAGCTCCGCGCTCGCCCGCGCCTGGGTCAAGGGCTATCAGCAGAGCGATCTCTCTAAACCAGATTCCGTAGCTGCCTGCGTCAAGCATTTCGCCGCTTATGGAGCCGTTATCGCTGGCCGCGATTACAACGCGGTCGACATGAGTGAACTGACCCTTCGGCAGGTCTACCTCAAGCCCTATCACGCGGCAGTCGAGGCAGGTGTCGCGACGGTAATGACCTCCTTCAACTCACTCAACGGGGTCCCCACAACGGCCGATCCGTTTCTCCAGACACAGATTCTCCGCAAGGAGTGGGGCTTCAACGGCTTCGTCGTTTCTGATTGGGGCGCCGTAGGCGAACTAAAGAATCATGCAATCGGTGACGGTCCCACTGTCGCCCGCAAAGCCCTCGAAGCCGGCACAGATATGGACATGGAGGGGAACCTCTACGCCACCGATCTCGCCGGTCAGATCCGCTCAGGCAAGATTCCCGAGAGCGTTATCGATGAGGCAGTGCGCCGCATTCTTCGCGTTAAATTCGCCCTGGGCTTGTTTGATCATCCGTTTACAGCAGTGAGTCCCGCATACACCCCTACGCCCGAGCGCCGCGCCATCGCGCGCAAAGTCGCCGACGAAACCATGGTGCTGCTCAAGAACGATCCTGTGTCGGGCAGCGCCGCTCTCCTCCCTCTCTCTCCGAGCTTGAAAACAGTAGCGCTGATCGGGCCTATGGCGGACGATGCGCTGAACCTGCAAGGCGCCTGGACCGTCACCGGCGATCCGAAAAATGTCATCACACTTAAAGCTGCACTTAGCAAGCGGCTCGGCGACAAACTGCTGTACGCTCGCGGATGCGGCCTGCTTTCACCTGAGGACAGCGCAGCACTCAGGGGCGTAACATTCACCGGCACAACCTCGGGCCCCTCTGCACCTGTTCTCGATGGTCAACAGGCCATCGCGCAAGCGGTCGAGGCCGCGCGCAAAGCAGACGTCGCAATTCTCGCGCTTGGCGAGCCCACCAATTGGATGGAGGGCGAAGCAGCCAGCCGAACGACCCTTGGGTTCACCGGCGCACAACAACAACTCCTCGAAGCCGTGGTTGCAACCGGCAAGCCCATCGTTCTCGTCGTACTCGCTGCACGTCCTCTCGAACTGAAGTGGGCTGCCAAGCACGTGCCCGCGATCCTCCAGGCATGGAGCCCCGGCATAGAAGCTGGGCCTGCCGTTGAAGACGTGCTCTTTGGCGATGTGAATCCGTCGGGCAAGCTCCCATTGAGTTTCCCCCGCGCCGTCGGGCAGGAGCCGCTCTATTACGCGCAGAACCCCAATGGCCGCCCTGCGAATGGCGACCTCAGCCGCATGCCGCATAACGCGCAGGAGAAAATGGTCTCCCGTTACATGGACGAAGAGAACTCCGCGCTCTTTCCCTTCGGCTGGGGACTGAGCTATACACGCTTCAGCTACTCGCAGCCGACCATCGATCATGCGGAGATCCCCATGCACGAGGTCACGCAGAACCACCAACCAGTCGTCACCGTCAGCGTCGACGTCAAGAACATCGGCAGCCTGGCCGGAACTGAAGTTGCCCAGCTCTACATCCGAAACACGTCAGCAAGCGTGGAGCAGCCGTTGCGCGAACTGAAAGGCTTCTCCCGCATCACCCTTGCTCCGGGTGAAACAAAGCACGTGACCTTTCCCCTCGGTTTCGACGAACTGAATTTCTACAACGCAGGATTAAAGAAAACAGTCGAGCCGACCACCTATGACATCTGGGTTGGTGGCAGTTCGCTCGCCACCGCTGCAACGACGCTGAAAATCATCGAATAATCCGCGGGTGCCCCATCCTTGCGCAGCAAGGGTGGGAACCATCCCTTATTGCGTTCTGCAATCCGCCTCGCCGCATCACCTTCGCCACCTGACATTCAACCCCAAGCAGATACACTGTCCTCGATAGGAGGCCCCATGCAGACCAGGATCCAGGGCACCACCATGCCCGTCCTCGATGTGCAGCTCGATCCCAACGAAAGCGTCTTCTCCGAAAGCGGTGAGCTCTCATGGATGACCGCATCCATCCAGATGACCACTCACACCCAGATGGGCGGAGGCGGCGGTCTCTTCGGCGTCCTTAAGCGCGTCGCCGGCGGCGGCAGCATCTTCATGACCGAATACCGGGCGATGCAATATCCCGGAGAAGTCTCTTTCGCGACCAAAGTTCCCGGTCACATTGTTCCCGTGCAAGTTGCGCCGGGGCAGGAATACCTGGTTCACCGTCACGGATTCCTCTGCGCCACGCCGCAGGTCACCATCAGCGTTGGCTTCCAGCAGTCCCTCGGTGCCGGCATCTTCGGCGGCAGCGGCTTCCTCCTTCAACGCGTCGCGGGATACGGCATGGCCTGGCTCGAACTCTCCGGCGAACTGATCATGAAGAATCTCGCACCCGGCGAAACCCTCCTCGTACATCCCGGGCACGTCGGAGCCTTCCAGGCCTCCGTCAACTTCCAGATCACCACCGTTCCAGGCATAAAAAACATGATCTTCGGCGGTGACGGAATCTTTCTCGGCGTCCTCACCGGACCCGGAACAGTCTGGCTTCAGACATTGCCGATCTCGCGCCTCGCGCATCAGATTGGCGAGTACCTGCCGCGCGGAGAGGGACGGCAGATCGGACCCGCAGCTGCTGGAGGCGCCATACTCGGGGGCGTCCTCGGATCGGTCTTCGGGAACAACGATCAATAGTCAGCATGAGATCAGGCGACCATACCCGCGAAACATGCACCCAAGCACGGGAAGGGTTCATTCGTGAATTGGACTGAAAGCAACAGACGCGATCTTCGATCCGATATTGTATTCGCATTCGCTCTGGCCATTCTCTGTTGCCTGGCCTGGCTGCTGCGCCACGTGCTGCTCCTCGTTTTCGTCAGTGTGCTGGCCGCCGTCGTCCTGACTCCCATAGTTCGTGCAACCTCCCGGGTGCGCATCGGCAGCCGCCGCCCATTCAGAGGAAAGGCTATCCTGATACTCCTACTGGCTGCCGCCGGTGCGCTCACGGCGTTCGGCTTTCTGGCATTTCCGCCTGTCATTCGTGACCTCAATGAAGCCGGCAAGGACATGCCCCAGCGTCTACCGGTCTTCCTCGATAAGCTCAAGCATGTCCCGTTCGCCAATCAGGTCAATACCGATGCTGTGAATCAAAAACTACAGGATTTCGTCAGCAACGCTGCCACCTATCTGCTGCTCTCCATCAAGAACTGGGCGGGTGCCGTCTTCGACATCGCCATGGGAGTCATCCTCACCGTCTACTTCATCCTCGAGGGCGACATCGCCTACCGCTGGTTCCTCTCGTTTTTTCCCGTGTCGAAGCGCGCTCGTCTCGATGCGGCCCTCCAGCGCTCCGATATCCGCATGGGGCAATGGCTCCTGGGGCAGGGAAGTCTCATGCTCATCCTCGGCGTCGCAAGCACCGTCGTCTACGCCAGCCTCAACGTCCGCTACGCATACGCCCTCGGCGTCTTCACCGGCCTCCTCAACATCATCCCCGTCGTCGGCTCCGCCATCAGCATCATCGTCGCGCTTCTCGTAGCTGCCGTCGATTCCTGGGGCCGCGTGATCGGCGTCGCCATCTTCTATGTCATCTGGGTACAGGTCGAGAACTCCTTCCTCATCCCTCGCATCATGGGAACTCGCGTGGGACTTCCAGGAATCTCTATCCTCGTCGCCCTGCTCATCGGCTCGGACCTCGGCGGCGTGCTCGGCGCCATCATCTCAGTGCCAACCGCGGTGCTCGTCTCCGTTCTCATCGACGAATACCTCATCCAGAAAGAAGTGGACGAGGAAAAGGAAAAGATCACCGCGAAAGCCGAAACAGGCTGAGCCTGCCCGAAGACGAAGCCAAAACAAAGGCGGGCCGCTCAGTGCCCGCCTCATCCGTCTCTCCTGGGTTCTGTATTACTGGCTTACCGCTACATCACTGGCCACCGAGCCCGTAAGCATCATCCCCGGCTCGATCTTCGCCTGGTTACCCGGCGGCAACGGTCCAGCCACATGCACAAAGCTCGTATCGGCGATGTGATTGATCTGCGCGCCAATATCAGGCGCTACCAGTGTGTAGATTCCCTCAAGCGGAATGTGCACGCCATTGGCGGAGAGTCCGGCCAGGCGAAACACAATCATTCCCGATCTGCCATTCTGTCCTGCTTGCTTCACAGCAGTCACAATCGCATCCACTGACATGCCGCGATGCGCGATCATCTTGCCATTCACAATGAGGTTCTGATCGAGCAGCACGTAGAAGTGGTCTCCCACATTAGCCGTCTCTGACGAGAGCCGGTTTCCGGTTTGCAGGCGTATCGGCGTACCCTTCGGCAGTGTGGAGCCGCTGATCGCTTCATCCGGAGGTAGCGGGGTCGGTGCGCCGCTCAATGTGTAGTTGCCGGCCACGATCGGGCTTGGCGCCTTCCCGGGCTCTACCGCGAATGCCTGTATCCGCATATTCGCCGTGACAGGGATTGGCGTCTCGTACTTCGTTGAAGTCTCTGTCGGCGTCCATCCATCCGCCGTGTAGTAAATCACCGCGTTGGGATTGGGACTGGTCAGGATCACAACTGTTCCCGGCAAAACGTCCTTCGGGCCAGGCAAAAAAACCGGAGGCTTGGCGCAGTGGCAATCAGCCTGTCCGCGATAAGCATCATTCATCACCTGCACGCCGCCCTGCTGCGGCAACCCTGAGCGCGACAGAGGCGAGGTGGGTACAGAAGTGGCAGCACCCGTGCTGTGCAGAGCGGGCTGGCTCAATTGGATGGACTCTCCAAATGCCTGGCCTGAGGCTGTGCGGGCGAGAGCGAGGGCAAAACACACGATGAGAGGAGTAGCTTTCATATGCACCCACCGCTGGGGGTTGTTCTCCCTCAGAACAGCAGAATCTGCCCCAAAAATGCAAGAGCAAACTGCTGTTTCCGCGTTACCGGAAGGGCTGGAACCCGTCAGCGGCGGGCACCCTGCAATCCGGCTTCCACCACCGCCTTGGCTACCCCGCAGTTCGACATGAACCGGACCAGCGGACCCGTGAGAGTGGCGGGCATTGAGTTCCTTCCGGCCACCTGCCCGCCTTCTGAGAAGGGCTTTTTCGAGGCATTCTGCAACGGCCCGTTGCCCTGTGACTCAAGAATCATCAAGGCAAGCTTACGTGCAACCGGCAGGTCGAAGCTCTCAGCCACAAACACCAGCTTCCCCCGTTGTGTAATCACCACCGGGCCCTCGTTCGTGCTCCAGACCTTCTCCGCCGTCCCATCCGTCGTGGCAGCGACACCATCGGGCTTCACTCCGGAGTATTTGCGCCCCAGTTCGTCAGCGTAGAGATTTGCGAATACCTGCGCGGACTTCTCGTTCTTCCAGACCGAAAGGTAGAAAAATGCTATCGATTTGGTGGTCGCTTGCTCCGCGGGCGTGGCGCTCAGCTTCTGCCCGGCCCAGTAGATGCCCCCATCCCAGGCTGGCGTCAAATCCCGCGCCGCCTTCTCTCCGCTGAAAAGGTTGGCAAGAATGTGCACATCTAACTCCCCCACCTGGCCGATATCGTAGGGCTTGTACGTTGCATCCAGGAGAGGATGGATGTCCGGCAGATAAGGAACCGAAGGCACGTGCCCCCGCTCGTACTCCCGGGGGTTCATGATCTCCCACGTAGACGAAGGTGGCCGGTCCAAAGCGCCCATGAAGGCGGCAGCCTGGCCGCGATCCATCCAAACATCCTGTTCAAAGCTCAGCCCTTCCCGATAGGGAAACAGAAGCGACTCCGAAAGCAGCAGCGGAGCACGTGCCAGCACCGGCGAATCTTCTGAGGCGTTCATCCTCTGCTTGATGATCTCCATCACCTCCGGGTCTTTAACCAGGCTTTTCCCCATCGGCTTCAGGATGCTGTCCATCATCACCGCGGTCGCTTGTCCCTCCGTCACAGCATCGCGCGCCGTGTCGATTTCGTCCTTCGCAAGATGATCGCTGTCCTCGGCCGATGTGTGTGACACATCAGGAGGTGTCTGATCGCTCCATTTATCCAGGTTCACATGCTGATCCTGAAGTGCATGGGTCAGCTCGTGCGCAAGTACCGGCTTCTGATCATCCACTGAAACCCAGTCCAGCAGGTTCACTGCCTTCGCCTTTGGGTCGTAGTAGGCGGCAATCTGCTCCTTTAGCAGCACCAGCAAAAAGGGTTTGAGATCGAAGTCGCGATCCAGCAGGCCGAACTTCTTCAGCACAATCTCGCTGCGCTGCATCCGCTTGGAGTCCTCATCGTCCTCGAACTTCTCTTTCAAGTACTTCTCGACTGCTGCTCGCGTCGTAAGCTGCCGCTTCACCTGGCTTTTGATCGGCAGCCCTGTCTCCTGCGACGAAAACTGGATGAGCTGATCCACCAGGCCGAAAAGCTTCTTGGCATCTTCCGGTGTTATGTGAGTTTCCGGCTTCGATGCTGAGTCCGGCTTCGCTTGCTCGGGAGCCTGCGTACCAGTTCCAGACGGCCTTCCGGCCGGCGGTAGAGTCTGGGGAGCAGACGGTGCCTGGGGGGTCTGCGAGTGCGCTGGCAGTTGTCCTGCAAAGAGGGAAATGCCCGCAATCAGAGCCAGAAGCGCCCGATGTAAATTGCTCATTTGGTGCCGCTTACTCATTCATGCTCCTTAAGGTTCGGGGACCGCCGCCTTGCCGCCTTCAGCATCTGATCCCAGGGCTATAATCAGGATGCGTCATGGCACGATGACATTCAAAATCCGCGCCGGACTATATGCATCTCCCTATGACCGAAAACCTCGCCGTATCCGCTATTCTCACTCCCCTTGCCAATCACCTGAACTCTGGAACAAACAAGCCGCATTTGGTCGAGTACAGGGGAGCAATGACCCCTCAGCACTTGGACGCTCCAGCTCTGGAAACAGCGGCTTTGGCCAAAGGGGCTGCAGTACACGATCTGGGTTGGACCCGGCGAGTTTCCCTCCGAGGTGAGGATCGTCTTCGCTGGTTGAGCGGAATGGTCACAAACACGGTTAACGACATCCCCGAGAACGGCGGTGCGTGGAACCTTGTGCTCAATGCCCAGGGCCGCATTCAGGGCGATCTGACCGTGTGGCGCAATGGCGAGTCTCTCGAACTCGAGATTGCCGCCGACCAATATGAAAAACTCATGGCCCACTTCGACCACTTCATCATCATGGACGATGTGGAACTCGTTCGGCATGATGTCGCAGCCGAAACCGCAGTAGGACTGACCGGCCCGAAAGCTGGCGAAGTCCTCGTCCGCATGGGCCTGTCCGCTCCTTCCGAATCGATGACCAGCCTCCGTTGCGAATGGAACGGCTTCGATCTCATCATCCGTCGCGCCTTCGGTACTCTGGCCCAGCATTTTGAAATTTATACGACGATTCCTGGTCTGACGACCCTGTGGCGAGCGCTCTCCACCGCCGGAGCTGTACCCGTCGGCGCCGCAGCGCTCGAATCATTCCGTGTCGCAGAAGGCATCCCCGCCTACGGCATTGATATCGCGGAGCGCGATTTGCCACAGGAAACCTCGCAAACGCGCGCCCTGCACTTCAACAAGGGTTGCTATCTGGGCCAGGAGATCGTGGAGCGCATCCGTTCCCGCGGAAACGTTCATCGCCATCTTCGCCAACTCGAACTCGACCGACTCGAAGGTCCGCTTCCTCAAGCCGGCACTGAGCTCTTCCTCGATGGCGCCGCAGCCGGACAGATCACCAGTTCTGCCGAACTGTCCTTGGATTCCGGTAAACGCCGCTTTGCTCTAGCCATGATCCGCAATGAGGCCGAGATGAAGAATCAGCCGCTCGCCTATGCCGAAAACTGCGGAACCGCTAGAATCCTGGCGCAGCCGCCCGCATTGTGATCGAAGCCCCGCTGGCCTATATGATCGATAGGACGGATTTTTGAGATTATGAGCGACACCCCCAAATTCGAAGTGATTGATCGCCGCAGAATGAAGAAAGAAGAGGAACAGGAACCCGCTTCCTCCTCCCAACCCGCCGCGTCGCCTCCAGCGCCCACCCCAGAGCCCGAACAGAAAGCCACCGGGCCGCGTCTGGTAGAGCCGGAGGCCGCCAAACCGCCCCGGTCCGAAGCGCCATCCGAGGTTTCAGAGGATGACCTGGCAGGAGAGATGCCGCCGCTGCCCAGCGTCGAAGAGATGCGCGAGCAGGAGTCGGCTTACGAAGCTTCGGCGCAGCGTGTCGAAGACCTTCTGCGTGCGCAGAATCCCACCATGGGTGCGCAGCCTCCCATCAAGTTCGAACATCTTGTTCAGCAGCTTTACCTGTCCGCTCTGATGCAGATGGGCGCCGCTACCCCCGAAGGTCAGCGCCCTCGCGTTGACATCATTGGCGCCCGCCAGAGCATCGACCTGCTCGGCGTTCTCGAAGAGAAAACCAAGGGCAACCTGTCCGATAACGAAGCACGCATGCTCGAGACGGTTCTATTCGAGTTGCGCATGACCTTCCTCGAACTCAGCAAAATGATCTCCCTGCAAGGCGTGCAGGCCCCGCCCCCCAAACCGGAAAAGCACTAGCGTCCATGGAGGGCCGGCTGACATTTCTGGGCACCGGAACTTCCATGGGAGTTCCCACCCTTGGCTGCACTTGTGCTGTTTGCACCTCGCCTAATCCACACGACCGCAGACTGCGTCCCTCCATTCTGCTTCAATGGAACCAGGACGGCCGCGATCGTGTGGTCCTCATCGACACTGGTCCGGACTTCCGGGAACAAGCGCTCCGCAACAGCCTCACGCGCGTCGACGCCGTCTTTTACACCCATGGCCACGCCGACCATATTTTCGGTCTCGACGATCTTCGCCCCATCAGCTTCACCGTCTCGCGTGAGGGCGGCCGCATTCCGCTCTACGCTTCGCCCGAAACAGAAGATACTCTCCGGCGCGTCTATGACTACACCTTCTCGCCCGATGCAACCTATCCAAATCGCCCCCGCGTTCAGATAGAGCCGCTCGAGGACTCGACCTGCGCCTTCGGCGTCGATTTCCGCCGTATTCCGATCATTCATGGCCACCAGCAGATCAGCGGATTTCGCTTCGGACGCACGGCATACCTCACCGATGTGAGCGACATTCCCGAGGAAAGCTTTCCTCTGCTCCGCGATCTGGACCACGTTGTACTTTCCGCACTGCGTCACAAGCCGCATCCCAGCCATGCCACCGTCGAGCAGGCAGTTGGCTGGGCCCAGCGCATCGGCGCAAAGCAGACATGGCTCACCCACATTGCTCACGAATTGGGTCACGAAGAAACAAACGCAAAGCTCCCTGACAACATCCGGCTCGCGCATGATCAGTTGAGCTTTTCCATCAACCTGGGAGATAGCTGCGCATGACCGAGAGAATGATCGCAACTATCCCTGTGTATCGCTCGCTTGCCGAAATCCCCAGTGACTTCGGCCCATCCATCGCCGCGATCGGCAATTTCGACGGCGTTCATTGCGGTCACCAGGAGATTCTGCGATCCGCTGCCTCCGAAGCCTGTGAGCGCGGCATGCGCTCCGTTGCCATCACCTTTGACCCGCACCCAGCCCAGGTGCTGTATCCCAAAGATGCGCCGAAGCTGCTTACGTTTCTGCCGCAGCGAATCGAACTGATGGCCCGCACCGGTGTGGACGCTATCTTCGTGTTGCCCTTCAACGCCGAACTCTCCCGTGTCACCGGACACGATTTTGTTCGCGGCATTCTGGTAGGCCGCCTGGGTATTCGTGGCATTCACGAGGGCGCGAACTTTCGCTTCGGTCACGGCGCAAAGGCCGGAGTCAGCGAACTCCGCGCATTCGGCGAACAATTCGGCTTCAGCGTACATGTGCACAATGCCGTCCGCGTGCACAACCTCGAAATATCCAGCTCCGCGGTACGAAGTGCGATTGCTGCCGGTGACGTTCGCCGAGCCCGCTGGATGCTCGGTCGCGTCTTCGGTGTGCATTCAAACCCCGCCGCAGGTCGGGGCATCGGCACAAAGCTTCTCGTCCCAACGGTCAATCTCGCGCTGTATGACGGTTTACTCCCGGGCTTCGGCGTTTACGTCACGCGATTGACCATCGGCGACCGCTGCTTTCAGGCCGTCACCAATGTCGGCAACCGGCCCACCTTCGAAGGCGTAGGCTTTGGCGTCGAGACTCACATCCTGAATTTCGAGCCGGTCGACCTCTTAGACGACACGCCGCTGTACCTTGAATTCCTCTTCCGATTGCGCGGAGAAATCAAGTGGCCCTCCACGGAAGCATTGAAGGCGCAAATCTTCAAAGATGTTTCGAGAGCACAGCGCTACTTCCGCGTTACGCATGCGAGAAGAGCGGCGAACCCGGTCTGAAGTGATCGTTCACTCCCTCGCTGACTGACACCTCATCTCCGAACATTCTCAGAGAATTCAAGCATTCTTTTCGAAGAGCGGTTGCACGTGTGTAAGCCTACGGACTAAGATCGTTCCGCTCGTTCTCCGGGCAAATCAGCAAGAGCGAATCTGCTCAAGAGCAAACAACAAAATCAGTGGAGGTATCCATGGTTCATACCAGTTCTATGAGCCCAGTCTCTTTGCGTTCAATCGCATTTCCCCTCGCCGCATCTGCGCTTTTTCTCTTTTCCGTCCCGAGTCTCAGCGCTGCCACCCTCTGCGTCAACCCCGCTGGAACCGGCGGATGCAAGAGCACCATCAACGCTGCTGTAACCGCCGCCTCACCCGGCGACACCATCAGGGTCGCCTCCGGCACATACAAGGAAGACGTAATCATCTCGAAGTCTCTCTCGCTCGTCGCATGGGACCATCGAAAGCCAGTCATCGACGCAACCGGGCTGAGTAATGGAATCTTCATCAGCGGAATGTCCGCCGCCCCGGCTGCCGGTGTGTCCAACGTCCTCATCTCCGGGTTCGAAGTCGAAAACGCCAACTTCGAAGGCATCCTCGTTGCCAATGCGAGCGACGTGACGCTCCTGCGCAACCACGTTCACGACAACGACCGTGCCCTCGATTCCGGTGCGGGAACCTGCAATGGCATCCCTGCATTCGAGACAAACGAGGGCGAGGATTGCGGTGAGGGAATCCACCTGATCGGCGCCGACCATGCTTCACTGGTTCACAATGATGTTTCCTACAATTCCGGAGGTATCCTCATCTCCGACGAAACAGGCCCAAGCCGGTCCAATCTCATCAGTGAAAACGACGTGCACGACAACCCCTACGAGTGCGGCATCACCATTGCCTCACATGCCCCCGCAAAATCGGTGATCCCGACAGCCACCCTTCCATATGGAATCTCCAACACCACCATCTCCACCAACATCTCGAACCACAATGGCTACGAGGTGGCGGGCGGCGGCGCGGGCGTTGGTATCTTCGCTCCCTTCCCGGGTACCCAGGCCTCGGGCAACGTTGTCATCCACAACAAGCTCACCAACAATGGTCTGCCCGGAGTCACCATGCATAACCACGCATGGTCGGCGATGGCGCCGCCCGTCAACCTCAATGACAACGTCATCGTCGGAAACTACATCTCCGGCAATGCTGCCGATGATGCTGATGCCGCTACCCCCGGTCCCACCGGAATCAACCTCTACAGCGTTGCGCCGGTATGGGGAACCGTCGTTGCCGAAAACGTCATCGACGATGAAGCCATCGACATCGCATTCAAGGCTCCTTCCGGGCAGATGAATGTTCACCTCAACAACTTCATGGACAAATCCATCGGCATAGACAATCTCGGCACCGGCTCCATCGACGCCACTGAGAACTGGTGGAAATGCCCTAAGGGGCCCGGTGCACCCGGGTGTGCAACCGTCTCCGGACCCAACGTACAGTTCACCCCCTGGCTCACTTCGCCCTACGAGCCGTTCGGAGACCGGGACGAAGATCATCACGACCGCGACTGAGCCAATCTCCGAAAGGCTCCATTCTGCGGGCGAATTCTTCTTCAGAATTCGCCCGTTTTCGCAGGTCATAAGTCACATTCCGCCAAATCTCTCTGGCATACAATTTCACTATGCCTTTTCCAGAAATCCGCCTGCGTCGCCTGCGCCGCACAGAATCGCTCCGCGCCCTGGTTCGCGAAACTACGCTCAATCCCGGCGACCTGATCTACCCGCTCTTCATCTGCCCCGGCGAAGGCGTACGCAATCCTGTCAGCTCTATGCCCGGAGTTTTCAACCTCTCCGTGGACCAGGCAGTGCGCGAAGCCGAAGACGCCGCGTCTCTCGGCATCGGCGGCCTTCTCCTCTTCGGCCTTCCCGACAGCAAAGACGAAAAGGCAACCGGCGCCTGGGACGACAACGGCATAGTTCAGCTTGCTCTCCGCGCCCTCAAGCAAAGTTCCGCTGCCAAGAAGCTCGTGCTCATAGCCGACGTCTGTCTCTGCGAATACACCAGCCACGGCCACTGCGGCGTCGTTCTCCAGTCCGGAGACAACTATGAAATCGACAACGATCCTTCGCTGGAACTCCTCGCCAAAACCGGTGCCAGTCTCGCCCGGGCCGGCGCCGATATCGTTGCGCCCAGCGACATGATGGACGGCCGAGTCGCCGCCATCCGTCGCGCACTCGACGCTGACGGCAACACCAGCACCCCCATCCTCAGCTACGCCTCCAAGTTCGCTTCCGCCTTCTACGGACCATTCCGCGAAGCCGCCGAGTCCGCTCCGCAATTCGGCGATCGCCGCAGCTACCAGATGGATGGAGCCAACCTGCGCGAAGCAATGCGTGAGATCGAGCTCGACCTCGCAGAGGGAGCCGACATGATCCTCATGAAGCCCGCCATGCCTTATCTCGATGTGGTGCACGCTGCACGCGAGCGCTTCGGCATTCCCATGGGAGCGTATCAAGTCTCCGGTGAGTACTCGATGCTGCATGCAGCCTTCGAGAAGGGCTGGCTCGAACGCGATCGCGCCATGCTCGAATCACTTATTGGTATCCGTCGGGCCGGCGCAGACTTCATCGTCACCTACTTCGCGAAGGACGCAGCGAAGCTGCTGGTTTAACCAAGATGGGCCACTACGATGCGGAATGGCAGAGATACCGTCGACTCAGACGCCTTTCTCTGCTCTTCCTGGTGCCATTCTGCATGATGCCGTGGTATCTGTTTTCCGATAGTCCACCAGCGCGTCCGCTGCTTCTTCCGATTGCAATGGTGCTCGGTTTCATTGGGGTTGGCGCATGGTTCATGCTCAATTATTTTCGCTGCCCGCGTTGCGGTAAGTTGTTTGCCATCACGTGGTGGTACAGCCTGAGCATCTTCGCTCTTAAATGCGTCAATTGCGGTCTGAGGAAGTTCAGCGATGGGGATGCACTATAGGATTCTCAACTCATACGGATCCAGCAGCATGCGATTTCTCAACGTGCAGCTTGCATTACGTTTAGACTGCAAAGAAATAGACGCGCAAACTCGGGAGACACGCAGGCCCGAGTTCGTCACTGGTAGTCGCGACAGCAGAATCAATCAACATGCACTGGTTAGGACCCGCAGCTCTTTTCGTTTTTTGCTTGGCTTACGCGCTTGTGTTCGCCGAGGAAAAGCTTCATCTCCGCAAATCCAAGCCGGTGATGATTGCTGCCGGCCTGATCTGGATCTTCGTTGCGCTCGCATTCCGTGCCGAAGGACGCGGTGAGGAGGTCGCCGGACACTTACGTACGGTCCTGCTGGATTTTTCTGAGCTGTTTCTCTTTCTCCTCTCCGCAATGAGCTTCGTCAACACGATGGTCGAGCGCAATGTCTTCGAAGTGCTTCGAGCTCGCCTCACAGCTTTGCGCCTCTCTTCGCGCGGAATCTACTGGGCCGTCGGTGCATTGTCGTTCCTGCTTTCACCCATCGCCGACAACCTGACCACTGCACTCGTGATGGGTGCCGTTGCCATTGCCGCGCTCGGGCACGACAAAAGATCCACTGCCGGTGCGTGTGTCAGCATCGTTGTTGCCGCGAACGCCGGAGGCGCATTCTCCCCATTCGGCGACATCACCACATTGATGATCTGGCAGAAAGGCCTTGTGCAGTTCGGTCAGTTTCTGTCGCTCTTCCTGCCCTCAGTGATCAATTGGCTCATCCCGGCATTCTTCATCTCTCTCGCCATCCCCAAATCCCCCGTCCATGCCGCGAATGCAACCGCAAAGATTCGTAAGGGTGGCTGGACTGTTGTGGCGCTCTTTCTTCTCACAATCGCCGCGACTGTGGTGCTCGACCGCACTTTGGACCTCCCGCCATTCCTCGGTATGATGATGGGCCTTGCGGGCCTGAATCTCTTCTCCTACTTCCTGCATCGCGCCGAGGAGCGCGCCCTGTCGCACGATCCCGATGACTCGGCATTGGGTATCCAGATCGATCAGCAGGGAGCAGTCAAGCCTTTTTCGATCTTCGATATTCTCGAAAAAATCGAGTGGGACACCCTGCTTTTCTTCTACGGCATCATGCTCTCCGTTGGTGGATTAGGGGCGTTCGGATACCTGCACTGCCTTTCGGGCCTCCTCTATCAAGGCCTCGGACCCACCAGCGCGAATATCGTCATCGGGCTCCTCTCAGCCGTCGTCGACAACATCCCCCTTACGTTCGCAGTCATCACCATGAACCCGCCGATGGACCTCGGACAATGGCTGCTGCTCACCCTCACCGCTGGAGTTGGGGGTTCGCTGCTCTCCGTAGGCTCCGCTGCTGGAGTGGCCCTGATGGGTTCAGCGCGTGGATCCTACACTTTCTCATCTCACCTCAAATGGACATGGGCCATCTTCCTTGGCTTCGCAGCCGCAATCGCATTACATCTCCTCCTTAATCGGCACCTCTTCACGTAACACTTTCTTCCATCTTCCTCCGCATCTGTCCGATTTACCATGTCCGTGGATCGCATCCCGTTCTGGGGAGGGGCATGAAGCACGCGTTCAAGCTGCGATTGTCCGTGCTGTGCGCCGTGGCGCTCTGCACTTTCCAGGCCGCAGCCCAGCGATTCACGCAGCTCACATCGCCCGTCCCCCTCCCGCCCGGCTCCACCCTCGTCATCGGCTTCCTCGGCGGATACGACCGCTGGAATGACGATCACCGCAGCGTCCGCCAGCTCGTCCTCAAACTGCGCGGGAGACCCGGTATCTATGCTGAATCCATCTCCAACCACAACAGAACCGTTGCTCTCAAACTGATCCGCAATGCACTCGATACGAATCGCAATGGCCACCTTGATCCCGAAGAAAAAGCCGATGCGCGCATAATCCTTTTCGGTCAGAGCTGGGGTGGTGCTGCCTCAGTAGCTACGGCGCGTGAACTGCAGAAACTCGGCATTTCCGTCCTGCTCACAGTTCAAATCGACAGCGTCGGCGTTCACGACGGGATCATTCCGAAGAACGTGATGGCTGCGGCTAACTTCTATCAACACGACCTCTTCACCACGATTCACGGACAGAGCAATATCCGTGCTGCAGACCCCGCGAAGACAACTATCCTGGGCAACTTCAAAATGAGCTATTCCTCACGCGACGTAGACCTCTCGAACGCTTCCGTCCGCAGGAGGATTTTTGGAGGCAGCCACACCAAAATGGAACTCGACCCTGTTGTCTGGAGCCGCGTCGAGCAGTATATTTCCGATGCAATCGCAAGGAGACTGCCATGATCCGTGCCGCTCTTTTGAGCCTGATACTTTGCGTACTTCCTCTCTCGGCACAGACACACGAGTTTGACGTGCGGCCCGGTGCCGGCTGGATCGATACCAACATCGACCTCACCGCCGGAGATACGCTCCACATCACCGCGACCGGCCAGTTGCAGTATTCCAATGCGCAGCAGCCAAACGGTCCTGCCGGTCTGCCTCGTGGATTTGCCGATCTCATCCGCAATCTTCCCGTCAACTCCGCTGGCCGCGGCGCCCTCGTCGGGCGCATCGGCTCCATTGAAGCAGCCCGCGCATTCCTCATCGGCGAAGAGATGAATAATCAGGCGCCCGTTACCGGCCGCCTCTTCCTTTCCATCAACCAGATGAGCCTTGACCAGGCCACAGGCTCCTATCACGTCAAGGTCGAGCGCAAGGCAGTGCCCGCCGCGCAAACGGCGGCTCGTCAAAACGTCCATGTTCCCGCATTCCCTCAATCGCTCATCGACTCCATTCCGCGCCGGGTCAGCGACCCGAATGATGCGCCGGGCGATCGCGTCAACTTCATCCTCATCGGATCGCAGGATCGCGTGCAGGCCGCCCTCAAAGCTGCAGGTTGGGTCGCAGTCGATCGCACCGATAAGGACGCCATCATTCGAGGCATCTTCGCCAGCTTGTCAAAAGAGGCTTACGTAACAATGCCCATGAGCGAACTCCGCCTCTTTGGCCGCGCTCAGGATTTCGGCTATGCACAAGCTGACCCCCTCCGCGTAGTTGCATCACGTCATCACTTCCGCATCTGGAAAGTCGCGAAACAACTCGACGGTCAGACCGTTTGGGCCGGCGCCGGTACGCATGACATTGGCTTCGATCGCGACCAGCGTAACAACGGAGTGACCCACAAGATCGACCCCAACGTGGATGGTGAGCGCGACTACATCCGCGACAGCCTCACGCAGACCGGCATGGTCGTTAAAACCGACTACATCACTCCCACCGATCCAGTCACGACAGCGCGCACGGCAACAGGAACCGAGTTCAAATCGGACGGTCGCACTCTTCTCGTCTACCTCAGCGACGACGTGGGCAATGTCTCCGCCGGTTTCAGCGACATCTTCTGCTCCGTCCTCAAACAGAAGAACCCCGGAGGAGGCGAATGGGGCCCGTGCTCCCGCTACATTGACTCGCCGGGAAAAGAAGACGTCAAGCTCGAGCCGCTCTCAAAGAAATACCGCGTCCTTATCGTGCCGGGTATCCTAAGCTCCTGCGTTTCCGATTCGCCTGCATTCCAGGAAGGACAGGCCACTCTGAAAGCGGAAGGACTCGACGTCGACCTGCTTCAGGTCCCCAATGACTCCAGCGAATCCAATGCGAAGATGATCGCCACCTACCTGCGCGATCACACCGCCAGCGACAATCGCAAGTACATCCTCGTGGGCTACAGCAAAGGTGGCCCTGACATTCAGGTCGCGCTCGCGCAAGAAAGCGGAGTCGCAGACAAGGTCGCCGCGTTCGTCACAGTCGCCGGAGCCTCAGGCGGATCACCGGTCGCTGACCTGCTTCCGGCAGTGGCAGAAAAATACATGAAGACCGTCCCGCTCAAGAGCTGTCAGGGCGATCTCTCCACCGGATTCAAAAGCCTCCAGCGCCAGGCACGCCAGGCATTCCTAACCGCCCATCCTACTTCTCCGGTGCCTACGTATTCACTCATCGCCAAGTCCGACCAGTCGACAACATCCAAGTCGCTGCTCCAGACGTGGCGCGTTCTGTCCTCTTACGGCTCCGCCCAGGATGGCCAGCTTCTGCGCGATGACGCCATCGTGCCCGGCGCAAAGTTCCTCGGGGCGGCTCTCGCAGACCACTTCGCCGTCGCGCTCCCCTTCGACAAATCATCCGAAGCAAGCATCCGTTCCGGCATGGACAAAGCCGCCTATCCGCGTGCGGCACTGCTCGAGTCACTCGTCCGGTTCGTAAGCAACGATCTCGACCATCAATCCGGGAACTGAACCGTGTCGATCATCTGCCGGAATGTCGGATCGAGATCGTTCATCTTTGAAGTCTGTCCAGCAAGGGCCGTGTACCAAAGGCCCGAACTCCGCGCCACCGTATACAGGTAGACAACCTGGTCCGCATCCTGTTGCGCCGATGTCTTCGTAGTCATGCGCGTCTTGAGTGCCGCCTTGTTGCCCACCTGCACGCGTTGAGGCTTGTCCGCCTTCAAGTTCGCATCACCCTTCTGCAGCCTGTCAAGAAACTCCTTCGTGCTGGCATCCAGGTTTGTGCTCGCGGCACCTGCCTGCGGCACGTAGTAGTCGATCATCGCGCCATTAATCAGCTCGACCCCGCCATTCTGCTGCTTAGACACTCCGCCCTGCGGCACGATGTACAAACTTCCGCCGGGCTCCGCCTGACCAGCCTGCCAGGCCGAAGGATACGCCAGAGAAAAACCGTTCGCCGGATAATCCTTCATCCCCGCCGGAAGGTTCGTTCGCCCGCTCGCTCCCTCCTTCGCCTGGATCAGTTTCCCCGGTTGCGGCTTCGGCGGAGGTACCGTCGCGACAAGCTTCTTCACCTTCGCGAAGTCTCCTGTGCTCGCCTTGTAGCTTTTCTGCGGATAAAACTTGATGTCATCCGAAACATACTGGACGCGACTTCCGGTGGCTGGATGCGATGACATCCACAGCGCAAGCCCTCGCGGCTCCGCTGCCGTGCCTTGCGTCTTCACCAGCTTCTCGAAGAACAACGGAAGCTGCATCGGATCGTAGCCCGCGGACGACATCATGCGTGCGCCATTCAGGTCGGCGTCCTTCTCGTAACCGCGGGAAAATTTCATCAGCACGGAATTCTGTCCCAGGCTCGTTCCTGCTTGCGTAATCTGGCAGACCATGCCGCACTGCCCGTTCTGGTCGGCGGTCAAAGTACCCGCAGCAAGTCCAACGATCTGGAACAGCGTTCCGTACGTCTGCTGCTTGCTGAGCTGGGCTGCGCTGTGGCGCAATGCCACATGCGACATCTCGTGCGCCAGCACGCCGGCAACTTCGCCCTCACTGTCCGCCGCCTTCAGCAGACCCGTATGTACATACATCGGACCGCCCGGCAGAGCGAAAGCATTGATCGAATCATCATTCACAAGCTTGAAGTAGTAAGGATACGCGTTCGCCTGCGGAGTCTTCGCGAGGTTCTGCCCGATCTGGTTGAGCCATCTCTCGATCTCGGGATTGTGCACCACTTCCATCTCACGCTCCACTTGGCCCGCGAACTGCTTCCCGAGTTGCATTTCTTGGTCGCGCGACAGGGAAGTCTTCTGTACCTTTACTTCGGTCTGTTTTGGAGTTTTCTGGGAATACGCAGCAAAAGGAACGATGAGAGCAAAAACAAGCAAGCAACGGCTCATAAGCCCTCCTGATCTGAGGAGAAGTTTTCCTGACTCGCACTGATTCTAAACCGATCCTCCACCTCTGTCTCCGAGCTGTTCATCCTCTCAAAAATGCGAAAGGTCACAAAATATGCGCTGGCCAGATTGCGATCATTTACAAAACGCAGGATGACCCCTCTGCGTAAAGCAATCTGGAACTGCGCCATGCTCGCGAGCTTTATGTATTTGCCTGGCGCCGCAAATGCCCAGCAAAAGCAATCCGACGGCCAGGCCGGCTCGCCAACTCCGAAGTCGTCATGCGCAAACAATGAAGTGCACAAGCTCGATTTCCTGCTTGGCGACTGGGTAAGTGCCACCGCGGATCTGACCCCTGAAACCGGAAGTCACGGAAGCGGAACGAATCACTTCGAGGCCGCGCTGGGCGGTTGCGCGATCGTCCAGCGTCGGTTTGAAGAAAAGGACGGTAAGAAGCTCTTCGATTCGATGGTGATCTGGGCTTACGACGCAGCACTGAATCGCCTGCGCGAGTTCGTGATCTCCGACGATCTCAATGCCCAGGTATATGAAGGTATCTGGGAAAACGATAGCTGGACCTTCTACCGCGATCGCATTGGCACGGCTGACCAGATGTGGTTGCTGCGTGTGCGCTACGTCCAGAGACCAAACGGCTTCACCCAGACTGCCGAGCTCACCAAGGACCGAGGCAAGACATGGGTCAAAGCAAGCAGCACCGATTATGTGAGAAAGCCTTCGACGAGTCGTTAACGGTTTATGGCGACGTTGCGGTACTTCGGCTGGTCGCGCCATACAATCGGAACAGATGCGCCTCTTCTCCTTCCGCTGCCTTGTCGTATGCGCTTGCACTCTGATCACATCGGCGTCGGCGCTCGGAGCCGACCGTTATCGTATCATCCACTCCTACCCCCACGACCAGCACGCCTTCACCCAGGGGCTCATCTATCTCGACGGCCATCTCTACGAAAGCACCGGAAGAAAAGGCCAATCCACCCTCCGCGAGGAAGATCTCGAGACTGGACGCATCCTCCGCATGCAGTTGGTATCCGACCAGTACTTCGCCGAAGGCCTCACCGAGTGGAAGAACACGCTGATCCAACTCACTTGGCAATCGCACATCGCGCTCGTTTACGACCGCCCCAGCTTCCGCCTCCTCCGCACCTTCCACTACGGCAGCGAGGGCTGGGGTCTGACGCACGACCCGAAGTCACTCATCCTCAGCGACGGAACAGCCACCCTGCGCTTCTTCGATCCCGACACCTTCAAGGAACTCCGCCGTATCACTGTCAAAGATCACGGCAAGCCCGTCACCCAGCTCAACGAGCTCGAATTCATCCACGGCGAGATCTACGCCAATGTCTGGCACTCCAGCCGAATCGCGCGCATCTCCCCCGCCAACGGCCGCGTTCTCGGCTGGATCGACCTTACGGGCCTGATGCCCCGCGATCAAGTCTCGAGCGACGAAGCCGTCCTCAACGGCATCGCCTACGATGTGCAACATGACCGCCTCTTCGTTACCGGCAAGCTCTGGCCAAAGGTCTTTGAGATCGCGATCACTACCGACAACCCGAAGCCGGGATCCGCAAAGCGCACACCTGACAAATAGACATTAGGTCGCCTGCGTTGCATCACAAGCAGGCTGCTGCCATCCGGGTATACTGCTGCCCGAAGGCTTGATATGGACGTCCTGTCGGTTCCAAGCATCTTTCACGATGCGTTGTTTCTCACCATAACGATTGCATTCGCGGGCTACCTTATCACCATCATTGGCGCGCGCATGCTCAATCAGCATCGCGACAAGCTGGACCTCGTCAATAGGCGCCTGAACGAGTTCTACGGTCCGCTTTACGTAGCATCAGAAGCCGGCAACATTGCCTATCGCTCGCTCCTCAAGAAACAGGGCAAGCGCGTCAGCGAGCCCATCCTCGACTCCGAGTTGAAGGAGTGGATTCTCTGGATGAACACCATCTTCATGCCGTTGAACGACATTCGCGAGAAGATCATCATTGAAAAAGCCTACCTGGTTGTCGAAGAGCAGATGCCCCAGTGCCTGCTCGATTTCGTCACACACGTTGTCGGCTACAAGGCAGTGATGGCTAAGTGGGCCGAGGGCGACTTCACTGAGCGCCGCTCCACCATCGGTTGGCCACCCGAGTTCGACATTTACGTGAAGAAATCCTATGCCGCTCTCAAAGCCGAGCAGACAGATCTCCTGCACAGCGCGCTGTGGCGGCAATGGAACCGCCTGTTCGGCAATGGACGCAAATGAGATTGCAGACTATGCGACTCGCTCGGGAGCTTCATCGGCTGTTTCCTCCTTCACGTCTCTGTTGCTGAAGGCCGGATTCAATGTGGTCACTGCGCAAACTACTTTCGTCAGCCGTGCCTCCTGAGGGCGCCGTCTTTTGTGTGTGGCTGGAGCATAGAAGTGCTCGAGTGATTCGACGAGGTAGGCGCCCGGAAGAAAGTTTGTCCCTTCTCCTACGCCGTCTCCGGGAAGAAGGATGATATCTCCGGCACGGGGCAACCAGTTCAACGTCTCGAGCGGCACAACGTTTACCGTCGTTCCATCGCCGACAATGAACTCCAGGCAGTCACGGCTGTGCATGCTTCCTTCGCGAACTTGCCGCGCTTCTTGCCTTGCTTTATGCGCTTGATAAAACGCGGCTAGCACCGCAGGCAGTCCGATCAGCAGCCCCAGGATGCTTGCGACCGAGCCGAAATGATCCAGCCAGGAGAGTGACACTCGCACCTCTTCTTCCCGATGCAATGTACCCCTTCACCTCCCGACACCGCGCAATGGATGAAGTGGTGAGGAGATGGTACGGTACTGCCGATCAAATCCAAATGAGGGCGGCATAAAGAACAGGAGTGCGGCATTTGCACTCAACTGAACGGCAAAAACAGAAAGGGCCAGGATTTCTCCCGGCCCCAACCGATAACTGGAGACTGGCAACTGAAAACTAGTACCTGTAGAACTCCGGCTTGTACGGCCCTTCCACCGGCACGCCGATATAGTCCGCCTGCCGCTGCGAAAGCTTTGTCAGCTTCACGCCGATCTTCTCCAGATGCAGCCGGGCCACTTCCTCGTCCAGCTTCTTCGGCAGCGTGTACACGTTGATCTTGTAGCTGTCCTTGTTCTTCCAGAGATCAAGCTGCGCCAGCGTCTGGTTGGCAAAGCTGTTCGACATCACAAAACTCGGGTGTCCAGTCGCGCAGCCCAGGTTCACCAGCCTTCCCTCAGCCAGCATGAAGATCTCATGCCCGTCGGGGAAGCGGTACTGGTCAACCTGCGGCTTGATGTTTAGCTTCTCTACGCCTTTTTCTGCGTTGAGGCGGTCCACCTGGATCTCGTTGTCGAAGTGTCCAATGTTGCAGACAATCGCCTGGTCCTTCATCTTCTTCATATGCTCGAGCGTGACGATATCCACGTTGCCCGTGCACGTCACGTAGATGTCGCCGCGTCCCAGCGTGTCTTCGATCGTGGTGACTTCGAACCCTTCCATCGCCGCCTGCAGCGCATTGATCGGGTCAACTTCAGTCACGATTACGCGAGCGCCCATACCGCGCAGCGAGTGCGCGCAGCCCTTGCCCACATCGCCGTATCCGCAAACCACAGCAACCTTGCCCGCCACCATCACGTCCGTAGCGCGCTTGATGCCGTCAGCCAGCGATTCGCGGCAGCCATACAGGTTGTCGAATTTCGACTTGGTTACGGAATCATTCACGTTGATCGCCGGAACCAGCAGCTTGCCCTTCTCCATCATCTGGTAGAGCCGGTGCACGCCCGTCGTCGTCTCTTCGCTGACGCCGCGCCATTCCTTCACGACCTTGTGCCAGTGCTGCTTGTCCTCTGCGTACACGCGCTTCAGCAGATCCTTGATCACCTGCTCTTCGTGATTGCTCGAAGGTGAATCAACCCACTTGTCGCCCTCTTCCAGCTCATAGCCCTTGTGGATCAGCAGCGTCACGTCTCCGCCATCATCAACCACCAGCTCCGGACCTTTGCCGCCTTTGTGGCTCAGCGCCTTGTAGGTGCACTCCCAGTAGTCTTCCAGCGTCTCGCCTTTCCACGCGAAAACCGGAACTCCGCTGGCCGCGATCGCCGCCGCCGCGTGATCCTGCGTGGAAAAGATGTTGCAGCTCGCCCAGCGAACTTCTGCGCCGAGTGAAACCAGTGTCTCGATCAGCACCGCCGTCTGAATGGTCATGTGCAGGGAGCCGGTAATGCGGACGCCCTTCAGCGGCTTCTCCGCTGCGTACTTGTTGCGAATGGCCATCAGGCCCGGCATCTCGTGCTCGGCAATCGAAATCTCCTTCCGGCCCCAATCGGCCAGCGCGAGATCTGCAACTTTGTATTCGGTCAGTTCGAGGGTTGAGGAAGCCATTCAGTTCTCCTTGTTGTGAGCAGTGATCGGCGATATTACATCGACGAATCGTGATATATTGATATGTAACAGAAACCCATGGCCGCGTCAATTGTCAAAATGCTCCGCGTTGTAGCCGATCCCAACCGGCTCCGCATCCTCTTGCTGCTCAAGGCTGAAGAGCTCTCAGTCGCCGAGTTGCAGGAGATTTTGGTCATGGGTCAGAGCACAATCTCGACGCATCTGTCCCAGCTCAAGCAGGCCAGCCTCGTAGAAGATCGCCGCATCGGCAAGAACAGCCTTTACCGCCTCACAACCGGTAATGGAAACGACGTCATTGCCGATCTCCTCGCTCGCGCTCAAAAAGAAATACCCGAAGCCCCCCACGACCGCGCCACCGCTCGCCGCGTCGTCAAAAAGCGCCAGGACAAGATGCGCGCCTTCTTCGACAGCGTCGCCGGCCGTCATGGCAAAGACTACGTTCCGGGCAAATCATGGAAAGCGATGGCCGAAGCGCTGCTCCGCCTCATGCCCCCGCAGATCATTGCCGACCTCGGCGCCGGCGACGGCAGCTTCTCACTCCTCCTCGCACAAAACGCCGAAAAGGTCATTGCTGTCGACTCATCGGCAAAGATGATCGAGTTCGCCCGCGAACAGGCCAGCCGCAATCACGTCAAAAACGTCGACTACCGCCTCGGCGACATGGAAGAGCTACCTGTCGACGACGCCTCCGTCGACATCGTGTTCTTCTCGCAATCACTTCACCACGCGCTCCATCCCGACCGCGCCATCTGCGAAGCCGTCCGCATACTCAAGCCCGGCGGCCGCATCGCTATCCTCGACCTCGCCAAGCACCGCTTCGAAGAGGCCCGCGACATCTACGCCGACGAGTGGCTGGGCTTCAGCGAAGCCGAACTCGAATCCATGCTCGAACATGCCGGCTTCTCCAGGGCGCACACCTCCGTCGTCTACAAAGAAGACAAAGCCCCTCACTTCCAAACCCTCCTCGCCGTCGCACAAAAATGAGTTGATCAATCCAGGTCGCTGAGTACCAAAAACGGACTGTCATTCTGAGCGAAGCCGATCCGGCAGAATCGGCGAAGTCGAAAAACCCGCAGTTTGTCTTTTGCAGACTTCGTTACGGGGTGCCCAGGTCTCGATTCTGAGACCTGGGATATCCAAAGCGAGATGGCCTGCCCACAATCCATTACCATTGCATCCAACCCTCCGAAGTAAACATGGCGTCCACCAAACCAGAAACGAAATCCACCCCCGCCGCCAGGCCCGTCCGCCTCACCCGCGCCCAGCGCAGCGCCATCCTCAAGGCCCTCGCCGATCCCAAACGTTTCGAACTTCTCGAAACAATCGCCCGCTCTCAGTGCCCCCTCGGCTGCACCGCCGCGCACGAAGCCCTTTCCATCGCCCCTGCCACCCTCTCCCATCACATCAAGGAACTCCAGACCAGCGGCCTCATCGACGTTCGCAGGGAAGGGAAGTTCGCCTTCCTCTCCATCAAGCCCGGAGTCCTCGAAGCCCTTTCGGCGTATCTTCAGTCCCTCAGCCCTACCGCCTGCCCAACCCGCTGAATCAGCTTTCTTTGTGATTTTCACAATCCTTCTGAATCCTCTGTATGAGTCCCACATCAATTCGATAGTTGTCGAAACGTCGAAAGCAAACGGACGCCGGGCAACAAGGAGGATCACAGAAATGAGCAAGCTTCAGGGCAAAGTAGCATTGGTGACCGGCGCATCCAAGGGCATCGGCGCAGCAATCGCAAAAGAACTCGCTTCGCAGGGCGCGGCAGTCGCAGTCAACTACTCAGGCAGCAAGGAAGCAGCTGAAAAAGTCGTTGCCGCGATCAAGCAGGCCGGCGGCAAGGCCATCGCCGTGCAGGCCAACGTGGCCGACCCTGATTCCATCGGCCCGCTCGTCAACACCGTCGTCAAAACCTTCGGCCCCATCGACATTCTCGTGAATAACGCCGGCATCTACGAGTTTGGCCCTCTCGAAGCGATCACCCCAGATCACTTCCATAAGCAATTCAATCTCAACGTTCTCGGACTCCTCCTCGTCACCCAGGCTGCCGTGGCGCAGTTCAGCCCTAACGGCGGTAGCATCATCAACATCAGTTCAGTCGTCGCTGCTGGAGCGCCCCAGGCTGCGGTGTACAGCGCAACCAAAGGAGCCGTCGATACGATCAGCGCTTCTCTCGCCCAGGAACTCGGACCGAAGAAGATTCGCGTCAACTCCCTTAACCCGGGCATGATTGAAACCGAAGGCACTCACGGTGCAGGCTTCATCGATAGCGACTTCCAGAAGCAAATCGAATCGCGCACACCCTTTGGCCGCATCGGACAGCCGAAGGACATCGCCACCGCCGCCGCTCTGCTGGCATCAGAAGACTCCAACTGGATCAACGGCCAGTCCATCCACGCCGCCGGCGGCTTCCGCCTCTAATCGAACTGCATTCCGGCTCTCCAACTATCCGGAGTCCGGAATGCACGCTGTACCACATGGAGAGGAATCACCTCATGGCTCATGGCATTCTTTCTACTCTTTCCATCGCCGCGTTCGGGTTATTTGCTGCCAGAGCAGGCAGTCTCCTGAGCCTTCCCATCCTTCGCCGCGGGGCGTGCGATGACGCGGGATCAACCAGTTCTGTGTGGAGCTTCAACGCCGACGCATCACAGTCAGAAAAAACATGGCTCAACGTCCAGCGCCACGGAACCTGCTGATCAATTGAAATCTCGGGTGCCCATCCTTGCGAAGCAAGGGTGGGAACCAGCTCACCCTCTCTCCACTGCGGGTGGCCCCATCCTTGCGAAGCAAGGGTGGGAACTAGCTCACCCTCTCTCTGCTGCCAGCAGCTCCCGTTTCCGCTCCACGCCCCAGCGATATCCAGTCAGCGACCCATCCGCCCCCACCACGCGATGGCATGGCACAATCAACGCCACGCGATTCGTAGCGCACGCTCGCGCAACGGCACGCGTTGCATTCGGCTCGCCCATCTCCCGCGCCAACTCGCTGTAGCTCCGCGTCTCTCCGCGAGGAATCTGTCGCAGGGCCTGCCAGACACGCAGCTGAAAAACCGTGCCGCGCAGATCCAGCCCGCCGCCGAGCGCTCCCTGCTTCGACAAATCCGATCCATCGCGTACGCTGGCAAGAGCCATCTCCACCATCTCTGACATCGAAGGATCCCGTCGCAACTCAGCCGCCGGAAACTCCTCCCGCAAGCCCCCCTCCGCCTCCTCGCGCGTCTCGCCCAGCGACAACCAGCAAAGCCCGCGATCCGTGCTCCCCACCACCATCCACCCGAACGGCGAGCGCGCCGCGCACCAGCGAATCTGTTCGCCCTTTCCTCCCTGTGCAAACCGCGCCGGAGTCATTCCAAGCTGCGTGCCCTCATAGGCCCGGCTCGATGAACCGAACCCCGCGTCGTAGATCGCATCTGTTACGCGCCCTTGCTGCTTCAGAGCATCCCGCAGCCGGCCCGCCCGTAGCGAACGCTGATACTGCAGCGGGCTGACTCCCATCTCCTGCTTGAACGCGCGCTGCACCGTGAAGGGGCTCATCCCCGCGACGCGCCCCAGTTCCGCCAGCGGCACCGCGCGATCGAGATTGCTCTCCAGGTGCTTGCGAACTGAATCCAGAGATCTGCCGGATGAAGCGGACAAAGGCTTACACCGTTTGCAAGCCCGGAATCCCGCACTCTGCGCGTCAATCACCGTTCCAAAAAACCGCACATTCTCCCGCAACGGTCTACGGCTCTTGCACTCCGGCCGGCAGAATACGCCGGTAGTTGTCACCGCGTAGAAAAAACGCGCAGTGCGATCACGTTCACAGAGCTGCTGCCACGCCCGCTCCGCGTCGATTCGTTGTACGTTTTCGATCGTCGTCTTCTTCGCTGCGAGTTGAACTTTGTTCGTCATGCAATCATGTTGCGCGATCTGCGTTTCTCCTACACTCCGATTCTTGCGCGCAATTCAGAAAACCAGCTAATTGCTTTTACCCAGAGCTCGCGACATCATTCAACTGGCAACTGGCTACTCCCCACTCGCTTCCCGCGAGAACAGCACCGACTCCGCCCTCTGCAGATCCTCTTCCGTATCCACGCCGATCGTATCCGCCGGCGCATTCGCAACATAGATATTCATTCCCGCTTCGAGCAGCCGCAACTGCTCCAGTTTTTCGATCGACTCCAGCCATCCACCTGGCAGCTCCGCGAACTTCTCCAGCGCCGCCCTCCGATAGGCGTAGATACCCAGGTGCTTCCGGTATCCCGAGAACCCCGAACTATCTCGATCAAAAGGAATGGTCGCCCGCGAAAAATACAGCGCCCTCCCATCCAGTGCTGTAACCACCTTCACCGCGTTAGGGTTGTGAACATCCGACGCGGGACACCGCACCGCCAGGGTCGCCACTTGAACTTCAGGCCTTTCGAACAGCCCCAGCAGGGGAGGGAAGAACTCCGCAGTCAAAGTTGGCTCGTCTCCCTGGATGTTCACGTACACATCGCTCTCAATCTGCCGCGCCACTTCGCGCACCCGGTCTGACCCGCTGGCGCAAAGGGGCGACGTCATAGCCACTGGGATCCCCCGATCCCGGCACACCTCTGCTACCTCATCCGAATCGGTCGCCACCACCACCGGATCCATCAGCCCGCTTCCCGCCGCCGCTCGCCATACCCACTCCACCATCGGTCGTCCCGCCAGCCCTCGCAACACCTTCCGCTCCAGCCGCGTCGAGGCGAGCCTTGCCGGAATCACCCCGGCGATCCGTAACCTGCTCATGCACGCGAGTCTACAAGACTTGGCTTCTCCCTGTTACTGCCTTCAGGAATCCGCCCCTCAAGGAATTGACCCAGCCTAAACTGGCCCGTATCATCAAGAGTGGCGCGAGATTACGCCCATCAGGCGTATTCTCTCCGTCCCCCCGGCGGGGTAGCTCAGCTGGTTAGAGCGTGGGATTCATAACCCCAAGGTCGAGAGTTCGAGCCTCTCCCCCGCCACCAATCGCCCAATCTGCTCTTCCCCCTTAGCATTACCTTCGCTCCGTGCCTGTTCCCTAATACCTAATCTCCGATCTCGCGGAATCACCCCTTGCGCTATCATTGCGTCTATACATTAGCGGCCTGCTTCCCTATAAGAAGCCGCTCTCGGTGGTGTGTGTGTCCCGATTCTTTCAGCGCCTGTCCTTCGTTTTAGCCGCAACCATTTTCGCCGCCCTCGGCCTTGGCTTCGCAATGGGCGAATTCGGCATGTTCGGAGTCCATGCCGGCAGCGAACAGGATGGCGCTTACCGCCAGATGCACGTCTATGCCGAAGTCCTCAAACGAGTCCAGAGCGACTACGTCACCGACCCCAACATCAACACCGTCACCACAGGCGCGCTCCACGGCTTGCTTGAGTCCCTCGATGCCGACTCCAGCTATCTCACCCCCACCGAATACAAGATCTACAAAGACCGGCCTACTTCCGGAGTCGCCCAGATCGGTGTCACAGTCTCCAAACGTTACGGCTACGCCACCATCGTCAGCGTCGTTCCAAATTCGCCTGCCGATCGTGAGCATCTCGGCGACGGCGACGTAATCGAGTCCATCGGGGATACCTCAACACGCGAACTCTCGCTGGCCGTCATCCGCCTCATGCTTGAAGGCAAGGCCGGCAGCACAGTTACGCTCTCGGTTGTTCGCCCCCGTAAACCAGATCCGGACAAGATCACCCTCACCCGCACCGTCATTCCATCTCCGGCCCTGAGCGATCAGCAATACGAGAACTCCAGCATCCTCTACATTAAGCCCGGCGCGCTCACCACCGATCGTGTGGATCAGGTCGCGGCCAAAATCAAGTCCGCCGGAAAGACCCCCAAAATCCTCCTCGACCTCCGGGATGTCTCCGAGGGCGAGCCAGAGCAGGGCATGCGCCTCGCCAATTTCTTCATCAATCAGGGCACTATCGCAGTCCTCGAAGGTCAAAAGTTTCCCAGGCAGACCTTCAGCGCTGATCCTTCCAAGTTCATCACCAGTGCTCCAGTGGCCGTGCTCGTCAATCGCGGAACCTATGGCGCTGCCGAACTCGCCGCGGACGCCATCGAAGGCGCGAAGCGTGGCGATGTCGTCGGCGAACGTACCTTTGGCGAAGGCTCCGTCCAGAAAACCATCGAGCTCCCCGACGGTGCGGCCCTCCTCCTCACCATAGCCAAATACGAGGGACCCGACGGTAAAAAGATTCAGGATGAAGCAGTTGCGCCCAATGTCCTCGTCGGACAGAGTCAGGATGACGACGTCGACGACGACACTCCTCAGCAAAACAAGGGCGACGAGCCGCTCAACAAGGCTCTCGAACTTCTCAAAGCCAAAAACAGCTAGCCCGGCAATTCCCGGAACCGCGGGTGCCCCGTCCAAGCTGTGCTTGGGCGGGAATAATTCAACTTTCCCGGAGTTGCGGTGCCCCATCCAAGCTCTGCCTGGGCGGGAACAATCTCCCCGTTTCTCGGAACCGTGGGTGCCCCATCCAAGCTCTGCTTTGGCGGGAATAATCCAACTTCCCGGAAATTACGGTGCCCCATCCAAGCTCTGTCTGGGCGGGAACAATCTCCACGTTTCTCGGAACCGTGGGTGCCCCGTCCAAGCTCTGCTTGGGCGGGAATAATCCAACTTCTCGGAGTTGCGGTGCCCCATCCAAGCTCTGCCTGGGCGGGAACAATCTCCACGTTTCTCAGAACCGTGGGTGCCCCGTCCAAGCTCTGCTTGGGCGGGAATAATCCAACTTTCCCGGAATTGCACCGCGTGGTTCGCCGCTTCCTGCCCTCACAGCGGCCGACTTAAACCCATGCTAGCCTTGATAGTAGGCATTCCCCCTTCAGCGATATCAACCGGCTGAACCGAGAGGATTGCCATTTGAGGCTTTGTCTTGGCTGCCCCCTCTGCACATTCGGTGCCACCGCCCGGCCTTGGCCGTACCCACAGGCTCCGGCCCGCGCCCGTGTTGCCGAAACAACCGCGTGGCAAACGCAAACTGGCAGGCAAGGCCGCCCTTCTCGTTCTCCTCCTCCTCGCCATCATTACCGGCTCTCTCAGCGGCCTGATGCTCGTCTTCTCTGTCAATCTTCCCCAGATCAATGACCTCGAGCGCTTCCGCCCGTCCACAATGACCGACCTCTATGACGCCAAAGGACGCATCATCGGGTCTTTCGCGCTGGAGAAACGAATCATCGTCAACTACAACGACTTCGCCCCCGTCCTCCGTCAGGCCGTCATCTCCATCGAAGACAAAAACTTCGACTCCCACTGGGGCATCAATGTCTTCCGCATCGCTGGCGCTCTCATGCATGATCTGCGCACGCACGGCCGCGGCCAGGGTGCTTCGACGTTGACCATGCAGCTTGCGCGCAACCTGTTCCTCAATTTCGATCGCACCGCCGCTCGCAAGGCGCAGGAAGCCATCCTTGCCATTCAAATCGAGCGCGCCTTTACCAAGGAACAGATCTTCACCCTCTACGGCAACCAGATCTATCTCGGCAGCGGAATGTACGGCTTTGAAGCCGCCTCGCAGTTCTACTTCAGCAAGCACGCGAAAGACCTGAATCTGACAGAGGCAGCACTCCTCGCTGGCATCCCAAAAGCCCCCGGTGCCTATTCGCCGCTCATCAATCCTGAGAAAGCTCTCCGCCGCCGCAACCTCGTCCTCAGCGAAATGGAGTCCGACGGAGTTATCACTCACCAGCAAGCCGATCAGGCCCGAAAATCTCCTCTTGGACTTAACATCAACCAGCCCGAGTCGTCCGTTGCTCCCTGGTTCCAGGAGGAAGTCCGTCGCGAACTCGAAAAGAAGTTCGGAACCGAGCAGGTCCACGAAGCTGGCCTTCGTGTTCAGACCACACTCGATCTCGATCTGCAGAAGACCGCCAACAAAGCCCTCGCCGACGGCCTCGCCGCCTACGAACGTCGACACGGCTGGAAGGGCAAACTTGAGAATGTTCTCGCCGCCGGTACCGCGCTTGACGATTACAAGCACCCCGATTGGGCCACTGTTTCGCGGGCAGGCGACTATGTACATGCGCTCGTCACTCAGTCGCGGCCCTTGGAAATCCACGCTCGCGTGGGCTCGAACTTGGTTGTGCTTCTTCCCGAAGACTGGGCCTGGACCGGTCAGCGCTACGGCGACGCGCTCATAAAACCCGGCGACGTCATCTACATCCACCTCGCCGACACCTTCGAAGGCGTCGCTCGCCGCGCAACTCTCGAGCAGGATTCCGGCGCGCAAGGCGCGGTCCTGGCCATGGACAACACCACCGGCGACGTTCTCGCCATGATCGGCGGCCGTGACTGGGCGACGTCTCAGTTCAATCGTTCCACGCAGGCCGAACGTCAGACCGGCTCCAGTTTCAAGCCCTACGTCTACACAACAGCGGTCGAGGAAGGCACCAAACCCGACGATATCATCGTCGACGCTCCTGTCAGCTTCGGAATCTACGCGCCCCACAACTACGAGAACGACTTCAAAGGCGCGATGACCATCACCAATGCCTTCGCCGAATCGCGAAACGTTCCGGCAGTTAAACTCGCCGCCCGCGTCGGCATTCGCAAAGTCATTGAGACCGCTCACAAGTTCGGCGTCACCACTGACATTCCGGCCTATCTTCCCGTTGCTCTCGGCGCAGCCGAAATCACACTTGAAGAGCAGGTCACCTCGTACTCCGTCTTTCCCAACGACGGCATTCGCGTCAAGCCGCGACTCATTCGCAAAGTGACCAATGCCGACGGCATCACGTTGTGGGAAGATGCTCCCGCCGTAGATGAGATCATCAGCCAGCAAACTGCGCGCACCATGATGACGCTCTTCCGCGCCGTCACCGCCCACGGCACCGGCGCCGCCGTTGCCCAGTTGAACCATCCTCTCGGCGGCAAGACCGGCACTACAAGCGACTACACCGACGCTTGGTTCCTCGGCTTCTCCCCGTCCGTCACCTGTGGCGTCTGGGTCGGCTTCGACAGCCGCCAATCACTGGGCGAAAAGGAAACCGGAGCCCGCGCTGCACTTCCCATCTGGATGCAGATCATGAAAGTCGCCATCGCGGGTAAGGACGACGAGCGGTTCCCCGGCGACGTCGAAGATTCAACCATTCAGAAAGCCTCTCTCGTTCACCCCGCCCCACTGATTCCTCAAGCTGGATCCTTCACTTCCGCTCGTCAGCCAATCACCAGGCAGGCTCCAAGCCCCGCCATAACGGCGAGTCCGAAGCAAGTTTCACCTACGACACAGACACCGAACTCCTCCAAACCAGCCACAATTGCCCAGCCTCGCCCAGCTATCCCGGTTGTGAAACCCGCGCCTACTCCTGGATTGAGTGCGCGACCTCAACAGCCCATTCCCGCACGCACTCCCAGCCATTAAACTCACCTTCTCTCTCATCCCTCGCCCCGATCCGTCACACTCCTGTTGACATCCGACCCAAGCAGGGCAGATACTCGTGTCGAATGCCGACCCAAGAAAACAACGACGACCGCATCGCCCTCCTCCAGGGAACCCTCGACATCCTGATCCTGAAAACCCTTCTACTGGGACCCTGCCACGGACAGGGCGTAGCACGCTCTATCCAGCGCCAGTCCGAAGAGGTGCTGTTCGTCGATCACGGCTCCCTCTACCTCGCCCTCCAGCGGCTCGAAGACAAGAAATTCATCCAGGCCAAATGGGGAGTCAGCGAGAACAACCGGAAGGCCCGCTTCTATTCGCTTACAGCGAAGGGCCGCGCCGAACTGCTCGATAAGACAAGCCAGTGGAAACGTCTTACCCGAGCCATGGGCCTGATTCTCGAGCCCCGGAACGAGGAGAGCTGAGCCAATGTCCAAACACAAGCGCAGTGCCGAAGACTTTGCCGAAGAGGTTCGCGCTCATCTGGAACTCGAAGCTGACGAGCTTCGCGCCGAAGGTCTGAGCGCCGATGAAGCTCACCGCCGTGCACACGTCGAATTCGGCAGCGTCCGCGCCGCAAAGGAGCGTTTCTACCTGCGCAGCCGCATTCAATGGCTCGACAGCATCATGCGCGATCTTCGCTACGGCCTGCGCTCTCTTCTCCACAGTCCCGGCTTCGCGCTCACGGCAATCCTCACGCTTGCCCTCGGCATCGGCGCGAACACCGCTGTCTTCAGCGTGATGAACGCAGTCCTTCTGCGCTCATTGCCTGTCACTGATCCAACGCGCCTTGTCTACCTTCGCCCATCGAACGCACCGCGCGGAACCGGCACTATCAATTCCAGAGAGACGCTCTCGTACTCTGTCTACGAGACTCTGCGCGATCAGCACCCCGGCCTCTCGAACGCGATCGCCTATGTTCCCCTCTCCGGCAACAAGGTCGCAGTTCGCTACGGCGCCCAGCCCGAAGAAGCTGAAGGCGACATGGTCAGCGGCACCTTCTTCTCCGGGCTCGGCGTCAAGCTTCCGCACGGTCGCGGATTCACCGAACAGGACGAAACGGACCACGCGCCGATCGCCGTCATCAGCTACAACTACTGGACTCGCCGCTTCGCGCGAAACCCTGATGTGCTTGGAACAACTCTTTACGTCAACGGCATCGGTTTCACCATCGTCGGCATCTCCGGAGAAGGCTTCGAAGGCCTCGAATCGGGTAGCTCAACCGACTTCTGGATTCCTCTGCAAATCCGCCCCGAACTGAACGCCTGGGGAAATCCCCTTGAAGACGGAAAGACCTACACTGCCAATCCAACCTGGTGGTGCATGCGCATGATCGGCCGGCTCGCACCGGACGTGAACAAGCAACAAGCCGCGGCAGCTCTCAACCCGCTGTTCCAGCGCGCAGCATACATTGGCTTGGGTTCTCCAGCGGCTGGCGAAAAGCCCCCAACCCTCAGCCTGGAAGAAGCAAAGGGCTTCCCCGGCTTCAGTGAAGAGTACGGTCGCCCCCTCCGCATGCTGATGGCAATGGTTGGCTTTGTTCTCCTGATAGCCCTGACAAACGTGGTCATGCTCCTGACTGCTCGGAATGCGGCGCGACAGCGCGAGTTCAGCATGAGGCTCGCTCTCGGTGCGGGGCGTCGCGACCTCCTCCGCCAGCTGCTCGCCGAAAGCCTGCTTCTGGTCGCCACCGGCGGCGTGCTTGCCTGGGTATTCGCGAAGATGGCAACCCGCGCCCTCGCCTCGTGGGCTCAGATCGAGTCAAGTTTGGCTCCTGATCGCACCGTGTTGGCTTTCGCGCTAGGCATCCTCGTTGTGTCCGCTCTCATTTTCGGCTTGGCCCCGTTGCGGATCGCTCTTGCAGCCGGTCCCGCCCTCAGCCTGAAGACATCAGCCGCAACTTCCAACGCCGACGCCGGAAGATCGCGTGGGGCTCGCATCCTGGTTGCTTTTCAGATGACGCTCTGCGTGGTTCTACTCGTCGGCGCTGGCTTGCTCATCCGCACGCTACGTAATCTCGAGAACACCCCGCTCGGGCTGCGTGTCGATGGCCTCGTCGTTTTCGGAGTGAATCCTCACGTCACCTCGGTTTCGCAGGGCAAAGCCTTCTACCGGGACCTGATCAGCAAACTGCGCGAATTGCCCGGTGTTGAGTCTGTGACCGTGATGGCGTGGCGCATCGGCTCGTGGTCATCCAACAACAGCGACATGACGGTTGATGGCCGATTGCCTGACGTTCCAAACGGCAGCTCTCGAACCGTTCGCAGCAACGTTGCCGGCCCCGCCTTTTTCACTACTCTCGGCGTGCCGGTACTCGCAGGACGCGACTTCGCCGATTCAGATACCGAAACCTCGCCGCACGTCGGCATCATCAACGAGCAGTTCGCAAAACGATTCTTTCCCAACCAGAACCCGCTCGGACACGTGATCGGCTCAGAGTATGGACAATACCAGATGACAATCGTCGGCGTCGTCAAAGATCACAAGTACCGCAGCATCGATGAAGAGCCCATTCCGATGGCCTGGTACGAGTACGCGCAAATCCCCATCGCCGGCAAAATGGACGTCGAGCTTCGCGTCCATGGCGACCCGCTTGCGATTCTGCCTTCCGCGCGCAAAGTTGTTCAGCAGATCGATCCAAATCTGCCGCTGATCAAGCCGATGACGCAGCGCGACCAGTACAACCTCACCATCTCGAGCCAAACCCTCTTCGCCCGCCTCGCCGGATGCTTCGGCATCCTCGCCGTGGTTCTCGTAGCCACCGGCCTCTACGGAACGCTAGCTTACCGCGTGAACCGCCGCACCGCCGAGATTGGCGTTCGCATGGCCATGGGCGCGGGACGCGGCCAGGTCGTCTGGATGATCCTCCGCGACAGCCTCTTGCTCACCGTCATCGGAGTGATCGCCGGAATCCCGCTCGCATTCGCCATCGGACGAGCCCTCTCCTCATCCCTCTACGGAGTGCAGCCTCTCGACGCACTCACCTACATGCTCGCAATCGTGGGCGTTACTCTCGTCGCCTTCATCGCTAGCGCTGCACCCGCCAGCCGTGCCGCCAGCGTCGACCCGCTCAAGGCTCTCCGCACCGAATGATCTACTTGAGCCGCTCCTGCCGATACAACTCCGCCGTATGCCGCAGCGTAATCGCCACCGCCATCACCATCATTCCGCTTGCCGCGATCACTCCGCCCACATCAAACAGCAGATACCTGTGCCCGAACACCTCCGCATAAGGACTCCGCAGCAGCGCCACATTTCCGATAATCAGCAGTATCCGAATCTCCGTCGGCCCGAAAACACCCTGCGACATCTGAAACGTCGAGAGCGTATACGTCGCCAGGTAGCTTTCCGCCGAGAGCAGCAGAAACACCACCAGCATCGCAATCGCCACCGGCCAGTGCACAAACCCCGACATCCCCAGCCCGCACATCAGCGCCGTCGCCCCAAAGATGTCCATCATATGATCAACGTAGAACCCATATCTCGGCCGCTGCTGATTCCGCACGCGCGCCAGCGTCCCATCCATGCTGTCGCCAAACCAGTTCAGCACGATGCACGCAATCACTCCCAGCAAGGCGTACTTGTTCTCGCGCGAGAGCACGTAGAACCCCCCTGCTCCGATCTGCGCTAACAATCCCAGCAGCGTCAATCCATCCGAGGTCACCCATCGCGGAGCCCGCTGCGCCATCCAGGTCAGCGCTCTCTTCTCCATGGCCGCCGTCAGCGAGCGATTCACCCGCTTCGCTGTTGCAAATCCGGAAGACCCTGCCATCGCAGTACTCATCGCCTTCTCCTATCTCTCCAGCGCCTTACGCGTTTTCTCCAGTGTGAATTCGAGTGACTCGCGCGGCACGCTCTCCACGAACGGTCCAATCATCCATCCCAACCCCGTAGGAATTCCGCGCGTTAGAGAGATCGACTCAAGCTGCATGTACAATCCGCCGTCGCGTTCCTCATAGCTCCAGTAGGTATTCAGCCTCCACAAATATCCGTGATCCTTATTCGCCGGAAGAACTCGCTCCTTCGCCGTTCCCGCGTCCTCAATCTCCGAAATCTTTGTGCTCCGCGATATGCTCCATCCGTACCCCGGGTTGCGCCGGCCGTACCTCACGTCATACGTCGAGTCCAGCACTACAGTGATCATGTGCTTCTGCTTTACCCGCATCTCTGACGTGAAGTGATCCGGAACCGGCTCGCCGCGCGGCGCTACGACCTCTGCTCTTACGACCTGCGGTGAGTACGTGCGCGGATACCCCGTGAAGTTCTTCATCAGCCGCTCGAAATCTTCCGCCCTGGCACCCTTTACAAATGCCGTGCCTCGCCAGTCATGGAGCAGCCCGCCCGGCACTTCGCCTTTATCCGGCGTCAACTTCTCGATCACCACCTCGCCCCGTCGCAGCTGCTCATCTGTCTTCCCGCCCGTTCCCACCTTGGCCAAAAAGTCCGTCGCCGATCTGTGCTGTTGCGCAAGCCGCGCCTCCACCCTTCCGGCGTAATTGTCAAAGGCGCTCACAGCCTTCGCTGGCGCCTCAGCCCATACCCGCGGCGAAGTTCCGGAGCAGCTTAAAGCCGCCACAATTCCCAATACCGTCCCTAACCACCCTTGCAACCCGACCTTCATATCTCGCAATCTGCCACCATCAACCGCTACCCTGCAATACTTGATGCCTCAAACACAACGCCAATGAACCTCACCGGCCAAATGCATGCATCCCATGACCTTCTGCCGAGTTGTACAAGCGTCGCCCAGCACGAAAACCACCCTTCCCTCAGATAAACTGAGCGTAGGAAATGTCAGACCCTGAGTCACCGCCGCGCTTTCGCTTCGGAGTCTTCGAGGTGGATGCCTCAACCGGAGAACTGCGTAAGCAGGGAATCAGGATCAGGCTCAGCGCCCAGCCCTTCCAGGTACTCCTGATGCTCCTCGACCGGCCGGGCGAGGTTCTTACCCGTGAAGAAATCTCTCAGGCCATCTGGTCCGACGGCACCTTTGTCGACTACGAGCACGGCCTCAACTCTGCGGTGAATCGCATCCGCGAAGCCCTTGGGGATTCAGCCACGAACCCCCGGTTCATCGAGACTCTCGCTCGCCGCGGCTACAGATTCGTGGCTCCGGTCCAGCGCATCGCCTCGGAACCTGCGAGTGCCCAGACAGGCGAGCAGCCTGATCAGCTTGATTCCACCCCTCTCGCGGCGACGAAACAAGAAGACTCTCCCGGACTACTGCCCACTCCCGCCGAACTTCCCGAAGCTCCGCACAACGTTGTCCGGGCGTCCTTCCTGCTTCTTCAAGTTATGTATGTGGGATTCTATGTCGGCGCTCTAGCCAATCTGCGCGAGATCGAAGACCTGCTCTCGCCTTTCAGGGCGGCGACAGCGATCTTCTACATCCTCGTAGGCACCGCCGCCATCCTCATTGCGGTCCGTGCCTATCTCATCTCCGCCATCGGGTTGCGCGCTCCACGCATGCGCGGCCGCATCCTGAAGATTTGGCCCTTTCTTTTGCTTGCCGACGTGCTCTGGGCACTCTCGCCCTTGCTCCTGCTGCACCACATCAATACAGGCCTGGCGCTCGCATGCATGGCCCTTCTCGCCTACTCGCCCTTCGCCCAGCGCTCCCTGGTGCTCATGGGCGCAGCCCGCAACTGAGCTCCGGCCTCCGCCTTCACAGCTGATCGTACAAAGTCGTGTTTCTGTACCCCAGCAGCGTCACCAGTGTCCAGATTGCCAGCGCCGTTCCAATCGGAATCTTCAGAATGCTCAGGAACGCCGCCACAATCGCCACCACACGTCCCCATGGCGCCCGCTCCATCAACCCCCATCCCGCTACAAACGCCAGCGCGGCCCGCAGAATCACCATCACCCACGCAAACCGCAGTATCGCCGGCCCGAACTCCGGACCAAATGGGAATCCGCCTCGCGCCCAGGGCCCGTGCATCCACGGTCCAAATCCGCCATTAAACACCGAGCTCGCAAACGACAACCCAATCAGACCCGTAACCAGCACCAGCCCGCCATAGATGAACCACACCGTGCTCAATGCCCTTACGCGGTTCGCATAGTTTGCCAGCTCAAACGCAATATTCGGAATCGGCGGAGCAGGCGGTGGCGGAACCGCACCCGTAGGACGCCCACACTGCGCACAAACCGGCTGCCCCGCCGCAAGTGGCTGACCACATCCGCTGCAATACATTCCCGACCTCCTTCTCGCTGCCCGGCAATTCTAAGCGCCGCATCCAGCCCTGCGCAGCCCGGCCATGCCTCGTCTGCCCAGGCTCAATCCGGCTGATTATGACTACGCAACGCCGCCTTGATCCGTTCCCACCGCTCCTCGTGCCGGTCGTCCCGCAACACAAGCCCCGTCACCCGCCCCTGCGAGTCTCGCTCCACCACAATCCTCGTAATGCTGCTCCCGTTCGGGTAGAACAGAAGATTCAACGACTCCGCCGCCAGCTCCGCAACCTCCCCATAATGATTCTTCTGGTAGAGCAGGTCTCCTTGCCGGAACAGCGAAACCATCACCAGCCCCCGCTTATCCACGTAATCCCCGACATAGCTCTCCAATTGCGCCGGAGCCAGCTTCATCGCCGGCGGGTGCAGCGGAATCACCGTCCGCTCTGCAAACGGCGGCACGCCTCGAGCATCGACATGGTGTGATAACAGCCACTTCGGCAGTTCAGGCTCCAGGTAGGTCCGGGTCCAGCAATCGTGCCTCAATCCCTGATATAGCCAGAACCGTACCCTTCCTCCCGCAGCCTTCAACGACGCATACAGCAGCTCATCCTGGCGCGGAACCACGATGTTGTCATCCGCACCGTGGAACAGCCATATCGGAGTTTTGCTCACCGCCTGCGCGTACTCAGCAGTCAGCTTCGGGGCCTGTTGCCAGCGCTCCGGCGCATAACTCCAGAAAATTCCTCCCGCCGCAATCGCCGCCGCCGCCCAGCGATTCGGGTACATCCGAGCCAGCTCCCAGGCCCCATATCCGCCCAGCGACAATCCCGACAAATACGTCCTCGCCGGATCGCCACGAAATTCACCGATCTCCTGATCGAGTTCTGCCATCGCCATCGCCAGCATGTCCTTGTCGGTCCAGTAGCGATCCATTGCGCACTGCGGCATCACCACGACAAACGGCCAGCGCTCCGGATGATCTCGTATCGCCTGAGGCAGGCCGATCTGCGTCTGCCACATCCCTTCCTGTCCCCGCTCGCCTCTCCCATGCAAAAACAGGATCACCGGCCACTGCTTGCGATCATCACGCCGCCACTCCTCGGGCAAGTACACCTGGTAGCGGTAAGTAGCTGCGCCAATCTGGATTCTGCGATTGAGAAAGCCCGTCTCCTGCGCCGGATGTCTGCGCGACTCCTTCTTTCCCGACGCAGTACACAACGGCGGAGAAGCCAGCCCCCACAAAATCACCAGGCCAGCCGCGAGCAATCTCATAGAGCCGTGCATAAGCTCACAACATCATAGAGCCTCGCCCGCGGCACGAGCGCCATCCCGAAACCTCAGCCCAGCCGCGGGCGGGCTGAAAAAAGAGGTGTGACAGCTACGGAAGTGCAACAACCCAAGAACCTCGCGAGACAGACATTCACGACAATACGGGATATGAAGATTGCGCCGGATTGCGTTGATTGGGCTGGATCTTCCTCCGATGTCCGCGATGTGAAGATAGCGAAGATGATGAGAGTTTTTCGCCGGGTGGAGAAGTGCCTGCTTGTCGTTGCCCTGTGCGCTTCTTGTTTTGCGTTCAGTGGCTGTGTTGAGTCAACCTTTACCCTCGACGGAGATTCGGGACTGCCAAGATGGTTTACGCTCCCGCCTGAACTTACGCGCAGAGATGTATCAGTCACATTGACCTACTACACATGGGGACCGGCGAAATTCACGTTAAAGGATTGGAAGGGGAAGAAGCTGGCAGTGATATCCGGTAAGGAGCAAAGTTCGAGCCCGCTGCACCTCACAGGCAATCATGGATTTTACCCCGCATACGAGGTCATCAGTGCAAACGGCATTACCGAGATAATCGAGCACAGAAAGCCGGAACCCATTTCCTATGTCAGTGATGATCCTGTCGTACGGGAAGAACTCCTTGGAGTAGGCTCCTCAGGCACTTGATGGAGAGCCGAGTAGCCCGGCTCCCGGTTCAGCCTAGTGTCCATCCTGCGTCGACCTGATAAACGCTGCCACATCCGTGCGGAACTGCTTCAGTATCCCCTCGTTCACATAGATCATGTGTCCCGCTTCGTAGTAGTGGTACTGGATGTTGGACTGCAGTGACTTCGGAATCTGCAGATGATGCATCTCGTAGATGCCCTCAAAGTACGGCGTAGCCAGGTCGTAATAGCCCCCCGCCAGCATGATCTTCATGCTTGGATTGAGCTTCATTCTGAAAGCCAGGTCTGGCATTACATTCGCACCCGTCTCCACATCATTCGCAGGCGGCCCTTCAGGCGCGTGATGCCGCAGGTCCCAGGTAAAGTCCCCACCCGCGCCGCCAAAACTCCAATACGTGCTCTCCTGTCCGTATTTCAAATCCTTATGCAGATAGTCATTGATTGCCGCCGTCCATGCCGAACTGATCGCATCGCTCTGGGGATCGTACTCCGCCCCTTCACTCAGCGGATTGAGATCCGGACCTTGAAACCTCGTGTCGAGTCTTCCAATCGTCGTCGCATCGTCAAGCTTCAAAGCCTTCGAGAAATCTCCGCCCACCACCCGCAGATCCGAACGAATCAGGTACTCCACCGGCAGTCCCGTATAGCTGTGCAACTTCTCCGCAACCGCCCTCTTCTCCTCGTCTCCGAGTTCGCTGCCCTTCAGCAGCGCCGTCATGTACTCTCCCAGCGCGTACTTCTCCACCTCCGCAAGAAACGGCTTCAGCGCCGCCGGCTGTGTCGGCAGCTTCTTGAAGTAGTACGCCGTCGCGGCATACGTGGGCAGAGCCAGCGCATAAGCCTGGTCAACGCCCGGATTCCACCTCGGATCATCAACCGAGTTATCAAAACTCAGAATCTGCGACAGCAGCACAATTCCATTCAGATCCACGTCGCGCAAATCCGCCGCTAAAACCGCCGATCGTGGAGTTCCATAGCTCTCGCCAAACAGGTATTTCGGCGAATTCCATCTGTCGTACTTCGAGAGAAATCGATGAATGAACCTCGCGAACGCATGTCCGTCCGCATCGATTCCATAAAAAGCCTTCGCCTTCTCCTTGCCGAAAGTACGGCTCAACCCCGTTCCCGGCGCATCGATGAACACGAGATCGCAAACGTCCAGCAGCGAATACTGGTTCTCAACCACTGAGTAAGGCGCCGCCGCCTGGTGCTTCGTATCAGGAACCACAACCCGTCGCGGACCGAACGTCCCAAGATGCAACCACATGGTTGCGGACCCGGGTCCTCCGTTGTAGAGAAACATCAGCGGCCGGCGTGACCCGGAAGCATCCTTCTTGAAGTACGCCACGTAGAACATCCGCGCCGTTGCCGGAGCCTCATTCGGATCCGTCGCAGGCTTCACGCCCGAATCCGGCAAAATACTTCCATTCGCCGCCAGCGTCGCATCCTGTGCCTCCGTCGATCCCACCGTGATCGTCCCCGCGATGGCTTTGTATGCTACGGCCTGGCCGCCGATCGTGACTGTGCCTTCTGTCATCGAATCAGGAGGCGCCACGGTCTGAGCCGCCGGAGCCGTCTCTTTCTCTTTCCCTTTATCCTTGTCCTGCGCAACTGCCATCGTACAAAACGAAAATGCGCCTACCGCCAGCGCTAAGGCCGCGGACCTCTTCAGCCACACAGTGGCCATCGATCGAACCTCCGGGGGAATCAAATTGACTCGAGTATAGAATCCTCGCGCTTCCTTCACTCATTCTTTACGAGTCCGTGTGAAACAATCGAACCAACTTCGCCCATGTCCAACCTCGCGCCCGGAGATACGCTCGACCACTACCGCATCAACGGCGTCATCGCGCATACGTACATGTCGACCCTGTACCGCGCGACGGACCTGAACTCCGGCAGGCAACTGGCCATCAAGGTCCCCAATCCCGAGATGGAATCCGACCCTGTCCTGCTCGAGCGCTTCAAGCGCGAGGAGGAAATCGGCCGTCAGCTCGAACATCCCGGCATCGTCAAAACCTACAACGACGAACAGCGCAGCCGCCTTTACATGGCCATCGAATGGGTCGAAGGCCGCCTGCTGCGCACCATCCTCAACGAAGAGAAGAAGCTCTCCATCGACCGCGCGTCAACCATCACCCATCGAGTCTGTGACGCGCTCGATTACATGCACAAGCACGGAATCGTGCATCGCGACCTCAAGCCGGAAAACATCATGGTCGACCAAAACGACCGCATCAAGCTCATCGACTTCGGCATTGCCATGAAGGAAGACGCCCGCCGCCTCACCTTCGTGAACGTCTCATCACTCCTCGGCACGCCCGACTACATCTCGCCCGAACAGGTAAAAGGCGCGCGCGGCGATCAGCGCAGCGACATCTACTCCATGGGCATCATCTTCTACGAGATGCTCACCGGCCGCGTCCCCTTTATCGGCGCCAACCCGCTCGCGGTCATGAACGAACGCCTTCTGAACGATGTGAAGCCGCCCCGCGACCTCAACCCCGAGATCTCCCCGGAACTCGAAGAGATCCTCTACCGCGCCCTCGAGCGGGTGCCGCGACACCGTTACGCCACAGCCAGCGAAATGATGTGGGACCTCGAACACCAGGAACAAGTCGGCGTCGAACCTCGCGGCGCCCGCCCCGCCGGACATCTCAACAAGAGCGCTGAATTGCGCAGAAAGCTGTTACTCTACAGCGCGCTCGTCCTTGTCCCCCTCCTGCTTCTCGCCCTGATGCTCTTCCTCGCCCGGAAATAGAAACTACCCAGACAATCAGAGTCCTAATCCCTAATCCCAACCCTTGCCTCTACGCCGCCAACCTCTTCAACGTTTTCTTCGCCCGCTGCGACCAAGGTCGCTCCCGTCGCCGCAGATATCGCGGCATCGTCGGTTCCTTATCCAGCACCTTCTGCGCCCATTCGCGCGCCTCGGCATTGCGTCCCTCTGACGCGAGAAAATCTGCGAAGTTCAGATAAGTCTCCGACAAAGTCGATGTAACCGTCACCCGCCGGAACAGCGCCTCAGCCTTCTCCTTTTCGCCCGTCAACGCATATGCCTGCGCAAGCAGTGCGGGGCCGCGATTGAAATCGTAGTTAGGTTCCTTCGCAACCACCTTTTCAAGATCAGGCAACGCTCCCGCCGCATCGCCCAGCAGAATCGCGCACACGCCTCTGCGATAAAAGCAATCCAGCGTCGTCGCCCGCGCGTCTATTGCCCGGGTGAATGTGGCTCGCGCCATCTGCAGCTTCTCGTCTTCCATGTAAAGCTCGCCCAGCTCTTCCAGATTCCCGACCGAAGGATTGTCGCGGATCACCAATTCCAACGCCGCAATCCGTTTCCGCCGCGACATGCCCTTGAACGACTGATTCAGCAAACCAACATCCGGAACCATCTCGGCGAAGATATAAACGAGCGCCCCAACCGGCCCGAGAAACAGAATGATGTACAGCCAGTACGTATCCGGCCGCCGCCGAATGAAGTGCACAATCGCAATAACCTGGAGAATCAAACCCCAGGGATAGAAAAGGCGCGTAAGCATTCCCATCTGCTTCTGATCCTTGGCGCTGAGGTGGATACCTGCCGCCTAGCTTACCTCAACCCCACCACGCCATCGCAGCCCACTTTCGTGCGATGCCCACATGGAGCTTTAAGCCTTTCCGGCCTGCTCAAGCGCATCCTCCCCGCGAGCACTGATTACATGCTCACAACAGCTCCCGCAGGTGCCGACCCAAAATCCTGGCAATACTGAAAACACGTCTGTGTTCGCACGCAACAAAACTCTGCAAAAAACGAGGCTAAATACATCCCATTTTCTGGGACACTCAATCCGCCTCGACGAGCGATTCCTCGCTTTGTTCATCGCAAGCGAACCACTTTAGCTTTCAGTGCATTACAAAAAGTTAAGCAGCATAAACATTTTTTCGTCCCCCAACTGTTGAGACCGTTACAGATACACCCTCGGCTGCTATATTGAACTTTCGGGGTCGTCCACCTTTCAGGTGGTTTTTATCCGAAATCGAAATCTGACCATATCCTGTGTGATCGCCAGCACAGCGCGCACAATCGACTGATTAACGAACAACAAGCAGGAAAGCATTCATGGCGCAGATCTTTGACCGCAGCTCCAATGCTTTGGCTCGAGCGAGC